>Ga0209039_10000004_pt1 | contig 203883 bp, 184 predicted proteins | sample BogFormECP12_OM1_FD_188238 | JGI IMG/M metagenome (GOLD analysis project Ga0209039, IMG submission 188238) | Bog forest soil microbial communities from Calvert Island, British Columbia, Canada - ECP12_OM1 (SPAdes) (version 2) | ecosystem: Environmental > Aquatic > Freshwater > Wetlands > Bog ... | reverse complement strand
CGGTAGCTCTAGAAAGTGAAGGCCAGGCCGCCCTGGATGCCGCGCTGGTCCTGGGCGAAGACCAGCAGTGAGCCGTCGCTCATGAGGTAGGGCCGGTAGCCTTGCGCCAGCAGATTGCGCACATCGAACAGGGCCTCAAAGCCGGCGCCTGTTCCATCGCGGCGCACGTGGATGGGCTGGCGGAAGTGCAGGTTGAGATAGGACTCGGCGGCATCCGCCGCATACGGAGCAACGCGGGTGACGGTGTCATCGGGCTGCCAGCGGTAGCTGGCCCGCCAGCGCGTCCCGGTGCCGTCCAGGGTGCCGGAGAACGAGATCGAGTACATTTGGGCGTGGCGGGCGTGGGCGGCGGCCAGCGCCTGGGCCAGCGAAATGGACTGCGGGGCTGCCGGCGGGGCGGACATGGCCAGTGCATCGCCGTTGGCGTAGCTGACTCTGATCAAGTTGCCGCCGGGCAGCCGGCGCTGTGCTGTAGCCACCATTCCGGCAGTGGAAAAGTCCGGTCCGGCAGCGTGCAGCAGCCCGCTGGCGGGGTCGAATAGCACGGCATCGGCCCAGGAATCGCTGGCCGCAAAGTGGCCCATGGCCTCGATGACCGGATTGTCGATTTTGTCGGCGTAGACCACGACGGCCATACCCGAAACGTCGGTGCGGCGCTCCCAGCCGATCTCCTGGTGGGTGCCATGCTCGATGGCCAGTTTGCCATTGCGGGCAGAGATCTGGGGCAGCCAGGCCTGGGCCTGGGTGTCATCGGAGTCCCGCGGGCCAGGCGCGTAGGTCGCTATCCGGTAGCGAATGGTGGAGTTGCCATCGCGCCAGCCCACTGATGCATACGGCAACGCCTCAAACACGGTGTTGGCGGAATGGCCGGCAAAGCGCGCCATCACCTGGGTGGAACCCACCTCCGCCTCGGCCTCATCTCCGAAATTGATCGTCTCCCAGCTGCGGATCGCGGCCTCATCCAGTCCCTCGCTCCCGGAGGAGTCGACTTCGGGGTGAATGGCGACGGCGGCTACCGATTGAACTGAGCCGGCAAGGCCCAGATCCTGGGTGAAGCCCAGCATCGATTCCATGCCGGCATCGGTGTTGGGAGCAAAATCCACGCGCGCCAGCAGTTCGCGGCTGTTGGACGGGGTCTCTTCCACCGCGGCGGAGTAGCGTTCGCCGCTCTCCCCAAATGTGCCCTCCTGCCCGGTAGCCATCAGGCGCGCCTTCAGCTTGGGCGCGGCGCCGGAGCCGTCGGTGTCTACCACCAGCGGCCCGTCTTCCAGCCAGCGCAGCAGGGGGCGGTTGGCGGCCGATCGCAGCGTCCAGGCCCAGTCGTCTTGTTGCGCGTTGCCGGCGCGCGGTTCAGCCGGCAGCCACTGCATCACTTCGTACAGCGTATTCAGGGTCAGGTTGACGACCGTATGCGTGCGCACGCGTACGTTCTCGCGCAACGAAGGCAGGAAGTATGTGCCCATGGCCTTGAGCGCGTAACGGCCGGGAAGCACCGAGGGAATCGTGAACCGGCCTTCGCTGTCGGTGTAGACGCTGGCGATAACGCTCAGGTCGGGGCGCAGCAACTCGACCACGGCGCCCATCTGTGGCACGCCGGAGGAGTCGCGCACCACTCCCGAAACCGATCCCGGGGCGGCTCCCTGTAGCGGAGCGCTCCCCGCGGCTATCAGCGCCGCGAAAACAACGAGATGGACCCTGCGCATGTTCACTATAGGTGACCTTGAGCGGCGTCCCTGGCAAAACTCTTGCTTAACCATCCCGCGCGGGCTTCCGAATCTTGCGTCCGGTAACCGTGCTGCGGGGGATACTTACTATTCCACGACAAAAGGTGCCGATTGCGCAATCTCTTGTTTTGAGATTGCGTCTTTTATTTTGATCGTCACCTTGTATTTCCCCGGCTGCAGGCCGGCCATGGGCAGGGTTTTCTCCACCGTCAGCTGGTCGCTGTGCGCCCCCAGATCCTTTGAGGCCAGTTCCTTCTCAAAGACCACCGTGTTGGTCGTGGCATCGATGATCTGGTAGGTCACCGTGGCTTCGTTGCTCTTGGTGGCCTCGTCGATCCCCAGATTATAGACCTGCATCCAGAAGTTGAGCTGCTGCTTGCGCTTGAAGCTGGCCGGTGGGTTGGGGTTGGCCGGGGTGGGGCTGCTCACCTGCGGACAGATATGCGTATTGCCGATGACGCAGCTGCCGGCGCCGATCTCGCGCGAGGAGACAGTGTTCATCTCGGCGGACAGAATCAGCGAGGAAGTGGCCAGTTTCTCGTCGTGATACGTGGGTACCTCAAGACTGCGGCCATACAGGCCCACGTGCTCCGGGTTGTTCACGTCCTTGATGGCAATATCCAGCCGGTAAAGGCCGGGAAGCAGCGGAAGAGCCTTCCAGTAAATCTTCTTCCCCTCGAGGGTTCTCTCCAGCAGTTCGGCCGGCTGCTCGATCTGCACCGTGTCTTCCTGGCTCTGCACCGTTTTGTGGGTCAGAGTCGTGACCTTGATCAGGATGTTCACGAATCCCTTGGACACGCCGTCCTTGGTCACGAAGGTGATGTCGCGATTCTTCAACTGCACTGTGATGGGAACCAGCACTGTGCTATCCGTGACCTTGATGAAGTCAGTGCGGACGTCGAAGGGAAAGACCGGACCGTTGAGCAGCTTGTGCTCGGAGATGAAGTTGTCAAGATCGGCAAACTTGATCGGCGGTGGAGCGAAGAGCTTGGCTGCCAACTCCATGCGTTCGAACTCATTGTGCCCCTGCGAGGAGGCCCGCGGGCCTGTGCCCAGATTCTCCAGGCCGCCCTGGAATCGGTCTCCCTTCTTGGCCATGCCCATCGCTTCGTACATGGTCTTGCCCATGCCGGGAACGTGAACCAGCGCGTCTTTTTCACCGCGGTCGATGGTGAAGTGGTAGTCGCCGCACTGGCAGCTGTCGACAAACTCCAGGTCGATGTTTTCGCCGATGCCTTCAAGATAGTGGTAGTGCCAGGTCTCGAACGGGAAGGTCGCGGTTTCGCCGCCGCCCTCTTCCATGGGCCGGTGGTAGGGGCCGCCGGAGGCGTGTGAATCAATGGAATCCGGCTTGCCGAAGGTGATATAGATGCGTCCGCGGTCCGTCCTCCAGCCGGGCCTGCCGGCGGCAAAGTGCTCGTTGGCGTACGCGATGCGCCGGTAGTGCTCCTCGCGGAATTCATTTTCCGGGGAATCCGGATCGGGATTGCGCCGCAGCCAGAACTGCTCGATGAACGCCTCGCGCTCCTCATCGTTGCTCAACTGCTTGAAGGCTTTGACTTCCTCATCGGTGATGATCCACACCACATCCTGAGTGAGCCAGGTCTTGTAGGCGCCCTTCAACTCCTGCCGGACTGCCTTCTGGGCGGCAAATTTCTCTTTATCTGAACGTTCGCGCTTCAGGGGGTCCGCTTCCTGCCCCTGCGTGGCGGCCGGCTGGGCCTGTTCCTGGGCGGCGGGTGCGGGCGGATTGGCCGCCTGCTGGGCCAGAAGTCCGCAAGTCGGGGTGAAAACCAGGCCGCAACCCAGTGCGGTAAAGAGAATATTTCGGCCGTTTAGCTTCATTGCCTGTAAAAACTCCTGCGATCCTTTATTCTACGGGTCCCGGTGGGGCTGGGCAAGGTTCCGTATGGAGTTGGCTGCTGGTTGGACGCGCCAGCGCCTCCAAAGTAACCCGGAGGCGGCGCCGGAGACGGTCAAATCGCCGCTGGACGGAGTTTTTGAGACCCGGAGGGCTGTTCCGCCGTCAAAAAAACAGGCGCGATCCTTCTGGCAAGCCATTCTCAGGCACTTCCGTGGCTTCCACATTCCTCGCGCCGGCCGTGCGGCCGGGTTTCCCCCAGGGAAATTCCCTCCGGCCTCCATAGCCAGCCTTCCAGCGGTCCCGCTGACGCTGAAAGCGTTTTGGCAGCCGTTGGGAACCGTACCGGCGGCATTTGCGTAAACTGATTTAAGGAGACCTGGAGCACGAATCGCACATGAAAAAGATCCTCTTGATTGCTCTCGCCGTAGTGGTGGCCGCCGGGCTTGTGGCCTTGTTCGTTTACAAGCAGCAGTCCGGTTACACCAAGGTTCTGACCACCAGGATCGCAAAGCAGGAGCTGACCACGGTCGTCAGCGGCACCGGCCAGATCAAGGCCAAGACCTACGTCAACCTCGGAGCTACCGCTATGGGCCGCGTCACCCACCTCTATGTCAAAGAGGGAGATACGGTGAAAAAGGGCGAGACGGTGGCCACCATCGAGCACGTGCAGCAGGAGGCCAACGTTGATGGCCAGCAGGCTGCCATCGCCGCCGCCAAGACCGACATTTCCTCCTACATTGCCGCGGAAAAAACCGCCGAGGCCAACGTCGAGCACGCCCAGGCCGATCTGGAGCAGAAACGGCTGGATTGGGACCGCGCCCAGGCGCTCTACAAAGACGGCATCATGGCCAAACAGGATTTCGACGCCAAGAAGGCCGCATACGACCTGGATGTGGCATCTGTGGCGCAGGCCGTCGCGCAGCTCAACCAGGCCAAGGCTCAGACCGATTCCCAGCGCGGCCACCTGCAGACCCAGCTCGCCAGCCTGCGCTACAACCAGGACCTGCTCGACAGGACCATTGCCATCGCCCCCTTTGACGGCATTGTGACCAACGAGCCTGTCCGCGAGGGTGAGACGGTGGTGGAAGGCATTCAGAACACCGAGGGCTCCACGCTGATGACCCTGGCGGACATGAGCATCGTGACCGCGGAAGTAAAAGTGGACGAGACCGACATCGTCAACATTCAGATCGGCCAGACTGCGGATGTATCCGTGGATGCACTGCCCGGCAAGGTCTTCAAGGGACACGTCACCCTGGTGGGCGATCAGGCGCTGCTGCGCTCCACCGGCATTGCCACCTCCCAGTCCACCACCGGCACTGAGGAGGCCAAGGACTTCAAGGTCGTGGTCACCCTGGACAACCCCACCAGCGAGCTGCGCCCCGGACTCTCCACCACCGCCAAGATCACCACCGCGCACAAGAGCAGCGTGCTCTCGCTGCCTATTCAGGCTCTGACCATGCACAGCCCGGATGACGACAAACCCAAGGGACAGTCCGGCGTGCAGGCCGCGTCGAACTCCTCCGCCTCCACTCCAAAGAGCGCGCCGGTGCAGGGCGTCTATGTGGTGGACAAGGACTCAAACGGCAGGCTGCGGGCCAAATTCGTTCCCGTAACCACCGGCATCACCGGAACCACCGACATCGAGGTGCTCTCCGGCCTCAAGGAAGGGCAGGAGATCGTTACCGGCCCCTTCAAAACGCTGCGCATCTTGAAAAACGGCGCGCTGGTCAAGCGGGATACCGCCAAGCCCGTCAATTTGACCTCCAGCGCGTCCTCTTAGGAATAGCGGCAGTACAAACACGGGAAGGAAGCCCTGCAACCACAGGCTTCCTCATTCCCCAGGCGGCGGAACAGGACAGGCAAGACCGACGTAATAAACCGGGCAAAGGATGAGAAGCGGATGATTCTGGACGGCATCAGCACCCAAGACGATGTGCGGCAGGCGGCCCAGCCAAACGGCGACATGATCGTCGTAGACGACCTGTGGCGCACCTACGATATGGGCTCCGAGCAGCAGGTGCAGGCCCTGCGCGGCATCTCCATGCGCATCAAGCACAACGAGTACGTGGCCATCATGGGCCCCTCCGGCTCGGGCAAGTCCACGCTCATGAACCTCATCGGCTGCCTCGATACCCCCTCCAAAGGCCGCTATTGGCTCAACGGCGAGCTGGTCAGCGATTTGGACGACGACCAGTTGGCGCGCATCCGCAACAAGGAGATCGGCTTCGTCTTTCAGACTTTCAACCTCCTCGCGCGCGCCACCGCGCTGCACAACGTCGAGCTGCCGCTCATCTATAACGGCACCCCCGCCGCCGCCCGCATCGCCCGCGCCAAGGAATCGCTCGCCGATGTCGGCCTGGAATCGCGCATGTACCACAAGCCCAACGAGCTCTCCGGCGGCCAGCGCCAGCGCGTGGCCGTTGCCCGCGCTCTGGTCAACCGCCCCTCCATCATCCTGGCCGACGAGCCCACCGGCAACCTGGACTCCAAGACCGGCCTGGAGATCATGGCCCTCTTTGACACCTTGCACGCCAAAGGCAACACCATCGTGGTCGTCACCCACGAGCCGGACATCGCCGCTTACGCCCATCGCGTGATCCACATCCGCGACGGCCAGATCTTCTCCGACGAGCTCTCCGCACGCTCCCGCTGAAGCATTTTCCGAATTTGTATAGAGTGAGGCCTTAGCTGCCGAGTGGATTTTTCATCAAGAAAAATCCGCCCTGCACACACTTCGCGACTCTATGGTGATTCGGAAAATGCCTTAGAACCAACGTAAAGACCCGCAAAACCCCGATGTTTTCCCAATCCTGACCGGAGAGAAATCCTCATCTCTCCGGTTCATGTTTTTTCCCTCGTCGCCGATATGACCTCTGTGGGCCAGTAAGTGCTGATTGGGCCAGGGAGGCGAGGCACGTTGAGATCTATGCAGAACGCCGCTCAATACCAGCCCCAACCTGCCCTTTCCGGCCTGACGCTTGTGGATTTGGAGTCGCCGCCCGCCACGCAGATTGTGGGTGTCAGCGCGGCCTGGCGCAAACTGCTCATGCAGGCTGAAATGGCCGCGCCCCACGTCCAGGTGGCCGCCATTGAAGGCGAGCACGGCTCCGGCAAGCAGACCCTGGCCCGCTATCTCTTTAGCCGCTCTCCGCTCGCCGCGTCCAGCTTTCAGCTCCGCGATGCACGCGAATGGCTCGTAAATGATTCCGATCCGGCCACCCTGGCCGGATTTACTTATCTTGATCGCGTTGACCTGCTGGCCCCTCCCGGACAGGGGCTGCTGCTCAGGGTTCTCAAGGTGCTGCAGGACCGTCCCGCGGGCCGCGCCGTCTTGCTGGCCTCCTCGCAGACCCCCCTGCGCCAGATGGCCGGCCAGGGACTGCTCATGCCCGACCTCGCCTTCCGGCTCACCGCCGTCCGCTTCGCCATTCCCCCCCTGCGCCTGCGCCGCGAAGATATCGCCCCGCTCGCCCAGAACCTGCTCAACCGCATCTGCGCCCGCTATCAACAGCACTCCGTGGTGCTGGGTCCCGGCGCGCTTGCCCGGCTGCTCCAGCACAATTGGCCGGGCAACGTGCGCGAGTTGGCCAGCGTGCTGGAGTCAGCCTTGCTGGAAGCCGCCGACGGCGTCATCCGCGCCGACGACCTCCCCGTGCCCAACGCCCCCGACGCGCCGCCGGAGCCGATGCAGTTCCTTCGCCCGGAGAACCTCTCTCTGGATGTGGTCATCCGCAATCACGTGCAATCCGTCCTCGACCTCAACCGCGGCAACAAGCTCCGCGCCGCCCGCCAGCTCGGCATCAGCCGCTCCACCCTCTATCGCATCCTCGGCAACGAATCCCTCCTGACCCGCTGAACGCGCGTCGAGACGGCATGGCCGCGGCTATCTTGCCGCAAGACCGCCGTTCATTACGCCAAGGCCCGCTACGGCGCGATCGATCCATTCGTTCATGGGATACGATTTGCCGCAGTCTACGCACATCGTCGTGGGATACTGCGCCCCGCAGTGCGGGCAAACCGCCCCGGTCAGGAATGTGTCGAATCCCAGCCCGCATTGCCCGCACTTCCATTTCTCTCCCAGCAACGGCTCTGTCCGGCAGTTCGGGCAGGCAAATCCCTTCCGGCGCGGCAGTTTCGCCAGGCGCAACAGCGCTTGCGCGCGGCGCAGTCCGGCCCAGCAGTTCAGCAACATAAAGACGGCAATCGCCCCCGTCCAGGCGGAACGGAAGAACACTGCCAGCCCGAAAAACCCGGCGATGCCCAGCAGGCCAACAATTGTCGCCACCATCAGGCTGCGCGCGCGGCCCAGCGGAAACCACAGCAGCGAGCGCAGAATCTGCCCGCCGTCCAGCGGGTAGATGGGCAAAATGTTGAAGACCAGCAGCCCTATGTTGATGGCCAGGACCGACCGCAGCAGCCGGTAGGCATCGGGCATCGTGTGCGCCCACCCCAGCGACCGGGTCGCGAAGAACGCCGCGAAGAGCAGCGGCATCAGCGCCACGTTGACCAGCGGCCCCGCCGCGATGCTCCACAGCGTAGCGCCCGGCCGCTGCGGCGGATCGACATACGCCACCCCGCCGAAGGGCCACAGCAGGATGCGGTTTGCCGTCCCGCCCACCTGCCGGCAAGCCAGCGAGTGCCCGAACTCGTGCGTCAGCACAATCAAAAACAGCGCCACATACTCGAAAACGTTCCATAGGATCGAGGAGTACCGGCCTTGCCGGCTCTCAACCTCCATGATGGCGACCAGAAACCAGCTCCAATGCAGGTATATGTCAACTCCCGCAAGGCGAAAGAGATGGATAGAACCCCGTTGTTGGCTTGGCATGTGTGTAGCTTACTCCGTCCGGATAGCTCCGTGGGGCCAGCCGCAGGCTGGAGCGTGTTTCAAGAAACCCGCTTTGTATCAGGGCACGACTTTAGTCAGGATTACGTACTAGACACAAGGCGGTGCACAGTGAGAACATTGCGTCTATGCTTGAGCTTATCTTCTTCGTGGTCGTTACGGGGGTGCTCCCCGTAGTGATTAATAAAAGCACCGAAGAGGCCAGATTTGACTGGATTAAGCCTCATCTCCGTGGGATTTGGACGGCGATATTTGTCTTCTTTTTGGTCTATTCCTTTTTACAACCTAAAGCTCTGGAGGTTGCAATGAAACTGCATGGCCAAATTTCTAGCTTTTGGGGTTACATATTAGCCATCTTGATAGGCGGTAGCCTCTTGTGCGCTTATTGGTGGTTTATAGGCAAAGTCCTTATGCCACGTCCACATGAACAGGATAGTTTTCCCGTCACAGTGCCCGCCGCGCCTTTGTCCCAGCCTGAGCATGCATCTTCGGTAATTCCTACGACAAACATTCTGCATCCAAGGCATCATCCAGTCCCAGCAATTCCACCCATTACGGTGACCGGAGTGACAGTGACTCAGACTCTTGAGGCCGGGAAGAAGATCGTTCTCAATTTGATGCTGAACAATAACACAGGACACGGATTTGAAATGAAGACTCTGACGGTTACCGGTATCCAGAATTTTTACGGTGACCCTGACAAAGATAAGGAGATGGAAGATTCGCTCTGGCGCATAATCGAAGAAAGAAACGGGACACAAGTACCTTTGATTTTGCCATCAAGAGTCACCAATATGGCATTTACTGCCGAAACTGTTCCGCTTACAGCAGAATTGGTAGCAGATCTTAAATCTCAGTCAAAGGTGGCCTATTTCTTGATTCAGTTGCGGGATAAAAATGGTGTGATTGTTCTAGACTTTTGCGGCCATACAAATAGTAACAACCGCTTTGATTACTGCCGATCTCATAATGGCCCATAATCACGCCGCAGTAAGTTCTTTGTACTCAAGCACAGGCGCTTCAATGAGTTTCATCAGGATATCGCGGAACAGACAAGGATTGGAGCGGTTGCTAAACCGAAACGTCATTTCATCGAGGTAAGCGGACAAATGCTTTGCAGAAACCTTATGCCACGAACCGACGATGCCGCGCTTCAAGAGCGAGTGTGCAGGTCTCCAATCGCATAGATGCCATCCTTGCCGGGTGTCCCAGGTCTCGATTCTGAGACCTGGGATCGATCCCGCCCGATCGTCATTCTCGGTATTCCCTCTGAAGAAAGAAGCTCCTCTCCTTGATGACCAACACGGCCGAGAGTATCAGGAGGAGGCCTGTTTGAATGACTTTGCTGTCTGGGTGAGTGGCGAACATTTCGTTGAAGCAGCCCGCGGTAATGTGAAAGACGATGGCAACCAGAATACTGCGCTTGGTTTTGTAGTACAGCCAGTTCATCAGGAACGTAAACGGTATCACGCTGACCAGGAAATTGAGGCTATACAAAAGCCCCGTTTGAGCCACGTTGCTCTGGTAGTAGCCTTTGATTAAGCCCAGCGGTATATGCCAAATGGCCCATATAAAACCAAATAACAGGCAGGTGTTGAATAAATTCATGCGCCGGCGCAAACAGTCGTTGCCGTAGGAGTGCCAGCCCAACTCTTCAATCAGCGGCGCCAGTATGAGCAGAAACCATCCGGGAAAGATGCCTGCGGAAAATGATGTTTTTCCCGATAGATGGAACTGATCCGCGCTGTGTCCAAAGAGCAGGGAGATCGCTTGCGCAAGCAGGATGCTTGCCAGCATCAGAAAGCAGGTCAGAAACCAATACACGGGCCGGGTGGCCGTGAAACCAAATAGACGCCGCTTGAGATCGTCTCTCAAGCCAGGCTCCAGCCAGATCAAACGCCATGCGACAAGCGCAGGCGCAATCAGCCCAAGAACGCCCAAACCGCTGGCCGCCCAAACCAGCGCCGCGCTCGTTGGAGTGATGTGACTCAGGGTTGCGGCCGCGAACCAAAGTGTCCAGGGGATGCCTATAGCCAGGCCGTAGAAGAGGAACGGGTGGCGATATTTCTCGATGATCATGGGGTAAGCGTAGCGGCCAGATTGGTGTAAACCGGAATTCCCATTTTGCTTTCCCGGCCGCTACAGGATACCAGCAGTTGCCGTGCGCCCAGGTCCTCCGCCGCACTCCGCCGCGGAAGACCTGGCCCCGCCCCAGCCGTCCCTACTCACTACTCCTTACTCTCTATTCCCTGTTCCCTGCCGCTCTCACCCTGCCGCTTCCACGCCAACGCCGCCCGTCTCCGCCGAGCCGTCCTTCCGGTCGTCCTGCCATTCGGGCTCCGCCGCCAACCGCTCCACCAGGCTCCGTCCCCGCTTCTTCTTCACCGGCTCCGGTTGCGCCTTCTTGTGCTCCGCAATCTCCACCATCGCCCTGGTGGTGGCCACGTTTCCTCCCATCGCCTGATCCCTCAGCATATTGGCAAGCGACTCCGAGTTCTGGCCCAACCGCTTGTCCACAGCCAACCGCAGCCGTTCCGCGCCGGCCTTGCGCGCCTTTTTCCCCCGGCTCGCCCTTTTACCTGTATTCTTGTTGCTTGTTTTTCCTTTCGCCGTCTCTCGACTCGACTTCCGCCCTAATTCGGCCATCTTTCCGCCATTTCCGGCCATGCTCCACGAACCCCCGCGCCCGGGGAAAACGAGCATGCGGCAATCCCTCTCCGGAATCGCCCCGAAAACTGGTTTTGCCGAAAAATTGTTGCTGCCCTTCGTCTGCTCTGCGCGCACGCGCCGCGGAGATGCCCTCATGAAGATCAGGAAGGCTCACTCCCGCCCTCCGTTCTACGCTTCTCTCATTTCGGTATCTCTACTCCTAGCGTACCCCAAAGCAGCCTAATTCTCTGCAACCCGCCCTCTAATCTCTGACCCTTATTCCCTGGTCCCTCAGTCCCTTATTCCCTGTCCCCGGCAAGACCGCCACCGCTCACCCCCGGAATAGCTAGCAGCTAGCAGCTAGAAGCTGCCCCCTGTCCCTTCATCCCATCATCATCTTCTTCGTCCACTTCCGCCGGTCCCCCATCTCCTCCAGCGTCATCTCCCCCAGCGGCACGATCGCATAGATAAACTTGCAGCCCATGGTGCTCGCCACCCGATCCATCGATTTCAGCGAGATCGTTCCCCGTCCCTCGCTCAGCTCCAGCTCGAACAGCACCGAGCGGTTCTTGCCCAGCGCCCTCGCCATCTCCGCCACCGGAACTCCCAGCGCCCGCCGCACCGTCCGCAGCAAATCCTGGGTGCAGTTCCTCTCCCTCGCCGCCAGCCGGTAGAACCGCAGTTCCTTGTCCAGCTTCCTCCGCGCCGAATCCCGTTCTGCATTCCGCATCGTCCCTCCTCCTCGTTCCTGAGTCATCGGCGATCGGCCGCCGGCCTCAGCCTCGCTCACTTATCTCAAACGTACGAAAAAGAGGTCTAATTACACGCAAAAATGCACCTATTTTTCCTTGTTTTGACCAAATCTGCAGACCTCCAGGACGCCTTTCACGCTCTTTCCCTCCGTCTGTGAGCCGACTTTCTTTCTCATCGCTAGACGATTGCCCTGTTCGTCGGCTCGCACGCCTACAAATCCGTCTGCCTGCAGGCCGACTTTGCCTCTTTTGGGAAACTCTGATTCAGTCCGGGTTTGTATCATGGCACGACTTCAAAGGCAGCGGAATAGTCCGCACAGGAGGGAGGCGGGGGCTTCAACCCCCGCATAACCCCTCAACAAGTTTTTAGAAATCAACCCACGCGGCGAAGCCGCGCTGAAATTCTCCCCCGTTAGCCAGCCAGATTTGTTACTCTTTTAGCAATGCAATGGCCATCCCTTTAACTGACGGAACCGCTCATTCGCTACGCGCATACTTGCGCGAGGTGAAGACGACTCACAGTGAGATCGGAAAGCGCGAACGATTTGCATCCTTGCTCGGAACTCTTTTCCCGAACCAACGCGAAATCGGCATCTACGCGAGAGGCGCGGAAACGTCCCTGCGAATCAAGACGCCAGAAAAGGACAGGACCGGCAGAGCCGACACCATCTTTGGCTCTGCGGTCGTTGAGTTCGAAAAGGACCTTAAGAAGACCCTCTCCGAGGCCGAACGCCAGCTCCGCGAGTATGTCGCTGGCATCTGGCAGAGCGAGCCCTTATCGCGGCGCAACCTGGATGCTGTGGCGACAGACGGCGTCCGCTGGAGAATCTACCGCCCCGTCCTGCCGGAAAACACGCAACTGATCCCGGAAAACATTGTCCTTGAACTCCGTCGGGACATCCCTCTCAAGGAAGAAACTCTCAACGATTTCTACCGCTGGCTGGACCTATTCCTCTTCCGCCAGTCCCGGCTTGAACCAACCTCCGAAGCCATCCGTGAGGACTTCGGCTCCTGGAGTCACCTCTTCGGCGAGGGTCTCGCAATCCTGCGCCGCGCCTGGGTATCATCTCGCGGGGAAGGCGAAGCAAGACTCGCGTTCGACACCTGGCAAAGTTACCTCACCGTTACCTACGGTAAGTTGAGCGAGTCTGAAAGGCTCAAGAGAGACCGGGAAACCGGCGAGGAAGTCTCTGAGTTGGACGAGCTATTCCTTCGCCACACTTGGCTTGTCAGCGTCTCCCGTCTGATGGTTTGGGCCGCACTCTCTGGCGGACAGACAACAGGAACGCTGCGGCAGGTGGCGCAAGAGGTATTCTCCGGCCAATTCTTCGAGTCCAAGCGCCTTGCAAATCTTGCCGATGAGGATTTCTTCCACTGGATTCGCACTCCAAAAGCCGAGCAAATTCTCGCCCCCATCTGGGAGCGCGTTCTCGACATTCTGCTTTCCTACGATCTGACCCGCATCCGCGAAGACGTGCTGAAGGGCGTCTATCAGCAACTCATCGACCCGAAGGATCGTCACGACTTGGGCGAATATTACACCCCAGATTGGCTCTGCGAACGCATCGTTGAGGAGATGCTGCCGGAAGAAGGCTACTCCAGCGTGCTTGACCCAAGCTGTGGCTCAGGCAGCTTCCTGCGAGCAGCCATCAAACACTTTCTGCGTCAAAATCCCTCTGGAACGCCGCATGACCGGCTCCGTCAGATTCTGGCAAGTGTGAACGGCATTGACATTCATCCTGTTGCTGTAACCATCTCCCGCGCAAACTACGTGCTGGCCCTGGGCAAGCTGGTTAGTTCGGCGCGCCGGCCCATTCAAATCCCCGTCTATCTGGCCGACTCCCTCTTCCTTCCCCATGAAGTGGAGAAGAACCTATACCAGCAGCTAAGCGGAATCGAGATTACCTTTGGCCCCCGGCGCAATGAGCGGCGCTTTGTCCTGCCGGACATGATGGTCAATCAGGCGGAAAATTTCGACGACGCCATCAACGCGGCCACGGTGGTTGCGAAAAGCCACGCCTCCGGCAACAGCGAATCGCGCGAATCACTCGACAAATATCTGCACCAGGCCGTCCCGGAACTTTCGCATCGCCTGCAACGCGACGAAATCTTAACCGCGCTGTGGAACTTTACCGTAGGGCTGGCCGAACTGATCCAGCAGAAACAGAACTCCATCTGGTCCTTCATCATTCGCAACAGCTATCGCCCCGCCATGCTGCGCCAGCACTTTGACTTCATCATCGGCAATCCGCCTTGGGTCGCCTACCGTTACGTCACCGATCCTGAATATCAAAAAGAAATCAAGCTCCGTGCCGTTGAGACCTACAAGATCGCGCCCAAATCGCAAAGCCTCTTCACGCAGATGGAACTGGCGACCGTCTTTCTCGCCCACTCCATGCAGACCTTCGCGCGCCCCGGAGCCAAGCTCGCATTCGTCATGCCCCGCAGCATCCTCACTGCCGACCAGCACCAGAACTTGATTCAGCGCAAATACAAGGCAGACTTCCGCCTTTCCGGTTATTGGGACCTATGGGACGTGGCGCCGCTCTTCAATGTGCCTTCCTGCGTCCTCTTCGCGGAACAGTCCCTACGCCATGGGACAGCGAAAGAAGCCATTCCGGCAGAGATTTGGCAAGGTAAGCTCCCCGGACGCGATCTGCCTTGGGATAAAGTTGCAGATTCCTTTTCTGTCACCAAGGCAAAGGCCCGCGTCATCTGGCTGGGTAACCGTTCTGCACTATCAACAGGGCCAGGCGCAAAATCGGAAACCCGCTCCAGCCCGTATGCCAAGGTATTCAAACAGGGCGCAACCATCGTGCCAAGAAACTTCTACTTCGTCACTGTCGATGATCTCGATGGCAAGCCGGACCCTGACCGCCTCTATGCTGCCAGGACCAACGAGGAAAGCGCTCTCACTGCCAAGCCGCAATATAAAGAGATACGGCTTAACGGAAATGTAGAAGGACGTTTCCTTTTCAGTACGGCCATTTCGCATCATGTACTCCCTTTCGTGTTGTTGAAGCCCGCAATTGTCGTGTTGCCTCTCGAAGAATCGAATGGCTCGTACTACACCATGACGACGCATGAAATAAGGCGCAAAGGCTATCGTGAGTTTGCAAAGTGGATGGAGCAAGCGGAAAAGATTTGGAATGAAAAGCGCGGAGTCAAGACATCTCACAGTCTATTGCAATGGCTAGACTATTCTGGAAAATTAACATCTCAATCGCCCGCGCATCGTCACTTGGTTCTCTACAACGCGAACGGCACCAATGTTTCGGCCACAATTATCGATAATGAAAAACTTCCTTTGCGATTCATAGTGGATCATACCTTGTATTGGGTCGCCGTAAAAGACCCGCATGAGGCAAGCTACTTGACGGCAATCTTAAATTCGGATGTGGTCAATGAAGCTATTAAGCCTTTTCAGGCAACAGGCTTGCTTGGAGAACGACACGTCCACAAGAAGGTTCTCGATGTTCCCATCCCTACCTTCGATACCGGAATCGCCCTCCACCGGAAGCTCTCGGAGCTTGGCCACGACGCACACCGCCAGGCGCAAGCCACGATTGCAGACCAGAACTTCCCACTCGGTGGAAGCCTAGCACGGCAGCGGGCCTGCATCCGCACGGCGCTGGGAGAAATCCTGGCGGAGATAGACGGCTTGGTAAGGGAACTGCTCGCCTTTGACTCGCTATGAGAAAACCTTCGGAACAATAAGAGACATCGTTTCAAAGACCCTGATTTCTGACCCCCGCTCCCTGACCCCTGCCCCATTGCTCTAAACTCAAACGAAGAGAAAACTTCACCCCGAGGACCGATTCCGTTGAGAAAATTCCCGCTCCCCGCCCTGGCCGTTGCCGCGTTCCTGCTGCTCGTCTCTGCCCCTGCCCTTCGCCCGCAAGCCCCATCCCTCCCTCCCGTTCCGGCAGCTTCGGTCGAGGCCAACCGCAAGGCCCTCAACGCACTCTTCCAGGACTATTGGGAAGACGCCCTCAAGCATGCCCCGGAGTTCGCCTCGTCGCTGGGAGACAAGCGATACAACGACCGGATCTCCGACTACTCCGTAAAGGCCGTCAACGACCAGCTGGCCCGCGAGCAGAACTTCCTCCTCCAACTGGCCGCCATCGACCCCGCCGGCTTCACCGATCAGGAAAAGATCAGCCGCGACCTGCTCCTGCGCGGCTTTGCCGACGACCAGGAGGCGGCGGAGTTCAAGGAGTGGGAGATGCCCGTGAACCAGATGGGCGGCATCCAAACCACCTATCCGCAACTGGTGGCCCAGCTCAGCTTCACCACGGTAAAGGACTACGACGACTGGATCGCGCGTCTGCACGCCATTCCCAAAGCCTTCGAGCAGGTGACGACGAATATGTCCATCGGCATGGACGACCATCGCGTGCCGCCTGCATATCTTCTGGCCAAGGCGCTCGATCAGGTGAAGCAGCTTGCCAATCAGAAGCCCGAAGACTCCCCGCTCGCCTTGCCGCTCAAGAGCTTTCCCGCCGCCATCAAGCCCGCCGAGCGGGAGCGCATCAAGGCTGAAATGCTCGCCGCCATCGGCAAAGAGGTTCTGCCGGCCTACCAGCGCTTTGCCCGCTTTCTTGAGGTCAGCTACATTCCCGCCGGACGCGTGCAGCCGGGGATTTCCGCCCTGCCTGATGGGGCAAAGTACTACCAGTTCCTCATCCGCCGCGCCACCACCACCAGCCTGACCGCGGAGCAGATTCACCAGATCGGCCTGGACGAGGTCAAGCGCGACGAGACTGAAATGCTGGCCATCGCGCAGAAGCTCGGCTTTGCCGATCTCGCCGGCTTCCGCTTGAGCCTCAAGGCCAATCCCAGGCTGCACCCGGCCTCGCGCGAGGCGCTGCTGGATGCCTATCGCGGCTACCTGACGCCGATGCAGGCCAAGCTGCCGCAACTCTTCGGCCGGCTTCCCAGGGCGAAGTTTGAAGTCGTCCAGGTTCCGGATTACCTTGAGAAAACCTCCGCGCCCGCCTATTACCAAACCGGCGCGCCCGACGGCAGCCGCCCCGGACGCCTGTTCATCGACACATACAACGCCGCGGACCGCAGCCTCGACTCCGTCGAGGCCATCGCTTACCACGAGGGCCTTCCCGGCCACCATCTGCAGTTTTCCATTGCCCAGGAGCTGGACGGCGTTCCCACCTTCCGCAAATATGGCGGGTACACGGCCTACGCCGAGGGCTGGGGACTCTACGCAGAGCGGCTGGGCAAGGATGTCGGCTTATACCAGGACCCTTACTCCGACTACGGCCGCCTGGAGGCCGACATCTGGCGCGCCATCCGCCTGGTCGTCGATACCGGCGTCCACTCCCGCCGCTGGTCCCGCGAGCAGATGGTCCAGTACTTCCACGACCACTCGGCCATCGACGAAACCACCGTTCAGTCCGAGGTGGACCGCTATATCGCCTGGCCCGCCCAGGCCCTGGCCTACAAGATCGGCCAGCTCAAGATTCTGGAGCTGCGCGATCGGGCCAGGAAGGCTCTTGGCGACAACTTCGACATCCGCGCCTTCCACGACCAGGTGCTGGACTCGGGCGCCCTGCCGCTTGATGTGCTCAGCGCCCGCATCGATTCGTGGATTGCGCAGCAGAAGGCTGCTAATCCGCGATAGGTCTGCCTATACGTCGGCAAATGTCCTGTTCCGCGCGTGACGCTTTCATTCCTCCTCCTTTTGTCTGCCTACAGGCCGGCAAAAGATGGCCTTTTGCCGTGCTATAGGCCGTCGAATCGGAGATTTATAGCAGACCTCTTGGGAATGAAACTTAATCAGAACACGACCCTTTCGAGAGGTCATCTAGTGCGCTCAGTAGCATCTTTAAAAAGGAAACCGTAGTCTCGACCAGTTGTGGCCTTGGCTGCGACTAAGAACGCGCGGACAGCATCGTCTGGGGTTTGCGCTGCGTGCTGTTTCCTTAGAGCCTTCCAAAAGGCTCGATATCGGGCGAATCCAGAGTCGCGGTAGACACGATAGATCATTGCGCCAGCCAAGTCTGCGGCACTCCATCCGTATTGGTTGGGCGGCGGCTTTTCCACGAGAAGGGTATTATGCCAAGTTAGGTTTGGATTCTCAAGGTAGTTTTCCAGGAGATCAACAAGAATAGACTGTTCAAATTCGGAATAGCTGAGTTTGCCGAAAGGCCCCCCTTTCAAATTGGCGCGGTCTAAGGATATAAAACGATTTGCGATTGCAAAACCAGTAACAAATGGATCAATTTTTCCTAGCTGATCCTGGTAAAACCAAAATGTCCGTCCAAATTCGTAGAACATGGCTTGATCGTATTCGCCGCGCGACCTAATGCCGCCATAGAGTTGGTTAAAATAGGTCGTGCCGATTTCCGATCCCAAACTGCCTAGATACGAGCATGCGGCTCCACCACAAGCAGTGTCGGCGTCCGGGACTTCAGCAACAATGTCGAGGCCATTTAGCGTCGCCCCTGAATTCGGTCCGGGAGCAGAGCCTGTGATCTGCTCATAGACCATGTAAGCCTTGTCGAGAGCGCGCACTAGTATCTTCATTATGCAAGGATCACGCTTGGCGTTCTGGGTGAGAACGGCAACTTTTCGTCCTTGCCATGGGATTAGAGTCATGGTCTTGCCAATCTGACTCTTATACGGAACAGGATTTCCTTGGCAAAATGCCTGGGAGGACAGAAGAAACGTTAGTGCCAGCGCGAGTTGAATAGCCTTCCTAGTGTGTTTGGAGGTTCGCATATCCACCAGGCATCTCCTTTTTTGCCCCAACTCCAGGGGGATTTTAACGCTAATGAGGCAGATTGCAAGACCCAAAGAACACTTCTGCCGAAAAGCCAAGGTTAGTTGTGGAAAAGCAGCGCGATTCTCCGCCTCAGTCCAGATGAAGCCGCTTTGCCGTGCGCATTGCCAGTAAGGCCAGTGTCCGATCCGCGCATTGATAAACTACCTGCTCCAGAGGGCGCGCCGCATCGACCAGAACGGCGTGTCCGCGAAGAGCAGGGGAATTGGCCACGGCTCGATAGGCCTCGGCCTGGCGCGCGGACTCTTCCGCGGAGACCTCCTGCTTTCTGGCCTGGAGCACATGAGCCGGCGCATCCAGGACGAGCATCAGATCCGGCATGGGAATCAGCGCGGCAACCAGGTGCGCCAGCCACTGCGGCCCGCCGTAGCGAAAGCGCCGCGCATCGATCAGCAGGTCCTGATAATAGCGGTCGAAGACGACCAGCGTGGTGCGCACCAGGAGCGGACGCACACGGAGGTAATAGCCCAGCACGTAATCGGCCCACAGAAACAGCAGCTTGGCAGTGGACATCAGCGCCCCACGCGGAATCTGCCCATGGGGATCCGTGCTGTCCGTTTGTCCCTCAGACAAGCCGCGAAGCAGGTAAGGCCGCAGATGAAAACAAGCAGTCCCGGTGCATACCTGTGCAACCGCCTGGAGATATTGCTCGATCACACTGGACTTCCCGCTACCATCCGGCCCCAGAACGGCGACGCACAAACCCGTCGGCTGAACCACGCGCCGAATTTTCCGCCTTAATTCTCCAAGTTTTGTTCTCAGGGAGTCCACGGAAGCACGTGCCAGAAGTTCCTCACGTAGCTCATGAATGGCTCCTATCACCGGCTGCCAGTCGCCGGAACGGGCAGCTTCCACAACCAATTGCGCCGATGTGGTCGTGAGGCGCTGCGTTAGCGCTTCTGTGCAGCCCAGCCTGTCCTCGGAAAAAAGGCGGCTGAGCTGTTGCGTGTGCCGCTCCTCAAGGCTCAGTTTTTCGATGCGTTTAATCAAGTAATAGAGAAAACCATCGGCCGCCGCAGGGATCCAGAATCCATTGGGATGCATGCGCCGTCGTGCCAGAACCACTTCTGGCCGGAGCCACGTCCTGTTAGCCCTGCGGTAATCGGAGCACGAGTCTGGATGGAGAAAGAGAGCCTGGCCAGGTTGGCTCTGCGCCAGGGCGTAACTACAGGCCGTCGTCTCATGCTCAATGTTCCGCACCAGGCGAAACCCGACCTCTCGGGCAAATGAGCTTAGAATCTGCGGGAGACGCTCAAAATCCTGCTGGCTGACCATGAAGTCAATATCGGAACAAACCGTGACCGGCAGTTCCTCATACCCTGCAAGGAGACAATAACCGGAGCATTCCCTATCAAGTGCTTCAAGCAATGCGCGAATTGTCGTTTTGTCCGCATAAGCGGCAAGTGGTTGAATCAATGAGGAATCTCCCGGCAAGTTTTCCCGATAAGTGAAACAGACGGAGTTTCTCCTCCGATTATGGCTGAGATGCCGGCTCGCCACCCGCAAGACGAGTCACTCACTTGCCGCAGCGGGAGGTAGCGACGCGAGACCCGCTTCCTGCGCGACGCGCCTTGATTTCACGATCAGGGTGACACCGACGATACTTTGAAACAAAATCTGCGTTCCAAGAACTCCGAGCAGCGAACCGCTCAATCCAAGCCACTTCGCCATCGGAAACGCGAAGACGATTGCAAATGATGTCATTGCCAGGTAAGACCAGAAAATCGGCACCGTAAACTCCATGGCCAGGAGTCCGGCACGCAACGGGCCACCAACAAAGATCAAGAAGTAAATCAAAGCATACAGCCGCAGAATGTATCCATACTGAGCCATCTCAGATCCGTACGTCAACCGCAACCAAAAGCCGGGTGCCACGGCCATGACTGTTGCGAATAACAAGGTCAATCCGCCCCACTTTAACAGAATCGATCGGGTGTAGGCAAGCATGGAGTGCACCCCGCCTTCACGAAGGCGGCGCGCTGTTTCAACTGGAACGACGTTGTCCAGCCCCTGAAACCATACGTGCGTCACACCCATCAGGTTCTGCGAAGCTCTCAGAACGCCCGCTGCCGCTGCTCCGTAATAGACCGGAGCAGCAATCACAAAAAGATTGCCGGAAGTCCACTGCAGCAGGGCGGATGCGCCGAGCCAGCGGGAAATCCTCCAGTGCCGCCGCGAGATGGCCCTGATCCACTCCCATTTGAACTCGATCGGCTCCATCCAGAACCATCCCGCCACCATCCCGAAGATCGAGGTCCCCGCCATAACCCATAGCGCCGTTGCGCTGTTCAGATCTCCGGCTCTATGCAGCAGAAACAGGATGGGCAGTTGGGTAAGGTAGCTGAGAGCGTCATCGACAAGTGCGTAACGACTCTGCCGGGTGGCGAAAAAATAGCGCCGGATAAAGTCCTGCATTTGATAGGCAAACGCGGACACCGCGAGGGGCAACGCGAGCCGCTGCAAATCCGCATGTGGAAAGTAGTTGCTGGAAACCTTCAGAGCGGCGAAGACGAGAACGAAACAGAAAGAAACGAGAACAAGCTCCTGGAAGACAACGGCACCGAAGTAGGAAGGCCTATTCTTCTCTTCCTGCTTGGGCCCAACGCTCATCATCGGCGCCATGATGAGCGCATACTGGAGACTGTTCACAAACATCACAGACATCCACGCGAGCGCGAAGACTCCAAACTCGCGCAGACCCATGAAGCGGGCGAGCATCACATTGGTCAAAAAGTTCGTCCCGCTGACAACCGCCTGGTCGCTCAGCGCCCAGATTTCTCGTCCGAGCAATTGCCGAAGGAAGCCATTCCGAATTTGTTCCCGGAGTGTGCCTTTCGCGCTCATCCTGTCCCCGAATCATCCTGACTTGAGATCGGTACTCTGGTATCACGCAGGTTGCTACAACTCCGGCAGCGGACAGAACCGCGTCGGTTACTTTCATCCGGAGCCTTACCTTAGCATATATGAAAAAAATGCCGTCCGCGCCTTGCGCCGCGTCGGGATGGAGGGCAACTGCATGTGCGTCAATTCGACGAGAGAAGCCGGGGGGGGGGCAGCAGCTGGAAGTCATTTTTCCCTTTCATGGATCACCAAGACGATCGGAATCCAGCCCGCGACGTTCGATGCCGCCGACGTGATTGTGGTGAAGACGCCCCGGCCCGATGCGGTTCGCCAGGCCGTCGAGGCGCTCAGACCGAAGCCTGTCGGATTTTGTGTTCGGCCGTTACAGCGTCCAGTCCGGCCTTCTACTGAAGCCTGAATCGGAACATGCTACCGGAGTTCGCTCGTGATTGCCGCGTGCGATGGACTAAAAACAGACACCGCGAGTTTTTTCGATTGACCTCAATATCACCGGACGCTATACTCCAAATACACGGAAATTGGGTCAGAATCCACCGGATGTCAGGAGTTGTTCGTCCTGCGAACAGAATCTAATGAGCCAAGGAAGTTCAAAAATCTCTTCCCCTTCTCCTCAGGGACCTAACCCGCCTTTCGCATCCGATCCTCTTGGGCGGGTGCATGAAGAGGAGTCCCTGCGGGATATATTGCGCGTTTGGCGCAAAAGAAAGTACTTCATACTGTCGTTTGCTCTCGGAGCGCTTGCGCTTGGGCTGCTGGTATGTATTGTTATGCGCCCGCAGTATAAGTCGACGGCGACATTGCTCGTAGACAAAGATACCTCGAGCGGCCTGGATCTGGGTTCTCTCGCCGGCATGGCGTCTGCCCTTGGCGGCTCGGACGACGTAAAGACCGAAATTCAGACGAACACCGCTGTTATTCAAACCGACACCATTCTTCTCCAGGTTGTAAGCGAACTGAATCTACAGAGTGTGGAGCCTTATAAATACAAACCGGGATGGTTCGGTGGGAACGCAAGAATCAACGCCGAGCGTGGTCTTCCCCTCGAAAAGGCTCCTGCCACAAGAGAGCGGATACTCAAGCTTATCTCGGGGCGCCTTAAAGTCGATCCCGAGCAGGACACCCGGCTTATCGAGGTCACTTACCGCGATTATGATCCCGAAAGAGCGGCTGCAATTGCGAATTGCATCGTGAATACTTACATCCACGAATATCTCGAGATGCATTACCAATCTACAGCCAGAGCCTCTGACTGGCTTTCCGGTCAACTGAGCACTCTAAAAGCGAATGTGGATGATTCGCAGCGCAAGCTGGCAGATTACGAGCGGAAAACTGGGTTGACTGTGCTTATGCTGGGCATGAGCATGGAAGCAAACGGCGCTTCCGGCTCCTCTGGAGGAGGAGGAGGTGCTTCCGGCGCCGGTGGTGGGGTTCATATCCCGGCAGTCGACAAACTCGCCGCCTTGAATGCGGAGTTGACTTCTGCCGAGGCAAATCGGATTGCAAAAGAGGCTATTTATCATCTCACGCAAACGCAAAGTCCTGAGGTTGTGCTCGGGCTCGGGAGCAGCGACCTGTCTTCGATGGGAGGGGGATCCGCGGTTATCAGCCAGGGCAATGGGTTGGCAGTGCTGCAAGCTCTTCGCGAACAGGAAGCTGCCATCAAGGTGAACTATGGCGACGTTGCTACTAAATATGGGGCGAAGAACCCTCGTTTGGGTGAGCTTCAAGGTCAACTTACCGCTCTCGATGAACAGATTCATCAGGAATTGCAGCGCATCAATCAACGTGCCCAGAACGATCTGACCCTTGCACAGAAGGCAGAAGAAGGAATTCGCGAAGAGTATACCAAACAAGAGGACGTGGTAAACAAACTCAACGACAGCATGGTGCAGTTGGAGATACTAGCGGGCGAGGCGATCTCAAGCCGCGTCCTCTATGAAGAGCTTCACACCAGGCTGCAGGAGGCAGGGGTAACGGCCGGCGTCAAGGCTACGAACCTCGATCTTGTGGATCCGGCTCGTCCGCCTGCGAAACAGGCGCGGCCAGACTGGCTTATCTACCCAGCTATTGCATTCGGCGCCGGTTTGTTGCTGGGGATCGCTGGCGCCTTCATCAGGGAGAATTTAGATGATGTTGTCGTAACTTCGGAACAAGTTCAGCAGATTTCCGGTTATCCCGTTCTGGCTACCATCCCGCTAATACGCGCCGGAGATAATGCGCTACCCGCTTCCTCTGCAGAGTATCAGGAATCCAGTCTGCTGGTGAGCCAACCTAAGGCGCCCGCCGCGGAATCTTATCGTTCATTGCGGACAGCGATTCAACTATCCGCCATTGACAGTCCGCTGCAGGCTATGATTGTCAGCAGTCCCTTGCCCAATGACGGGAAGAGCATGGTTTGCTATAACCTCGCTATTGCATTTGCACAGCAGGGAAAGCGCGTTCTGATTGTTGACGCCGACATGCGCAAATCCAAGGTGCATCGGTTGTTTCGAGTCCAGAAGAATCCCGGCCTCAGCGAGGTTCTCACTGGGCGTGTTTCGTTTGAGACCGCGGTTCGGCCGCATAGCGCAGTCGAAAATCTTTGGGCGCTCCCGGCCGGCATAGTGCCGCCGAATCCGGCCGAACTGGTTGGGTCTTCGCATTGGGACGATCTTCTTACCCTTCTGCGCGGGCGGTATGATCTCATCCTCATCGATAGTCCGCCCATACTTCTTGTAACCGACGCGGTTATTCTCTCTTCCAAGGTAGACGGCACTATCGTGGTGATCCGCTCCGGAACGACTGCGCGAACAGTGCTGGCCCGCATCTCCGAATGGATGGACCGCAGTGCAGGCCGGCAACTCGGCTTCGTTCTCAACGCGGTCGATACAAGATCGGTTGAGTACTACTATGCATACGGATATTATGGAGACTCCAAATACTACGGAGAGGAGAATTCCAACTCGTGACCCGCGCCACTCGTATTGGATTCTCATTGGCCACGCTCATAGTCTTCGCTGTCCCGGTTGCATTAGCCCAGCAGCAGGGACCCGCGATCGGCAGCTCAATCTCCGGTTCAGGACAATCTGCCGGAGCCTCCTCTGCCGGCGCAAGCGCCGCGAAGACGTCGGCTTTGGGCGGCGCACTCACGGCGGTGCCGGAGGATTTCTCCAAGCTGAAGATCGCCCCTGGATTTCTCCTGAACATTCAGGCTTATGACACGCCCGAGCTTTCGGGCGAGCTCCGGGTTGACGACGCCGGCAACATTGACTTCCCGCTCGCCGGATCGATTCATGTAGCCGACACTACTCTTACCGAGGCGCGCCAGCTCATTGAGGACAGGCTGGCCTCAGCGCAAATTCTCATCCATCCGCAGATCACAGTCAATGTCGAGCAGTATGCGCCGTTTATCGTTGCAGTGATGGGCGAGGTGCAGGCGCCCGGCCGGGTACAATTGCTCGCGCCTCATTCGCTTCTCGATGTTCTTTCGCAGGTCGGCGGGGAGACGCCAATGGCGGGCAGCGTGGTGCAGGTTCGCCATCTGATCGACGGTCGCTTGACGATCGATGCTTATCCCTATGGCCGCAATAGCGATGGGTCGTCGATTGCGAAGGTGATGCTCCATGATGGCGATACGGTGATTGTGCCGCGTGCTGGCATCGTCTATGTCCTTGGAGCCGTGACTCGCCCCGGCGGCTACCTCATGCAAGAGGATGGAAAGCTCGATGTCGCCCAGGCCCTCTCGCTTGCCAATGGCACAACCCTTCAAGCCGAGGTGAAATCTATCCGGGTCATCCGGCGTAACCCTGATGGGACATATGTCGAGTACCCGGTCAACTACAAGAAGATCTCCGAAGGGAAGCAGATACCGCTGCACCTGCAGGCGCAGGATATCGTCTATGTGCCTGTCAGTAAGTTAAAAACCGCACTCACCACTGGAGCTTCCATTATCGACGAGGCCGCCTTTGCCACTGTCTATTCCTTGAAATGACTCTGGATCATTGCTGATGAGATTTTCCATACTTCCATGGAACTTTCGCGCTTGGCGTTCGGCTTTCGCGGCGGCCGGATTCCCGGGTTTGGCGCTGCTCTGCCTCATGATCGCGAGCTTAGGCTCAGCTTTAGACTTTGGTCAAGGTAAACAGATGCATCAGAGCGTGCTCGCGATATTGCTCATCCGCGCTCCTTTTAGTATCACGGCTCTCATATTTGTACTGGCTAAACCCGGAATTGCGAAGGTCGGCATGCGCGACCTTCGCTTTTGGTTCGCAGTCTTTTCTTTTTTATATCTGGCATCCTGCCTTTGGTCGTCCGATTTGATCATCACCTTAGGGAAATCGTTTGAGATGATCGTGGGCGCCTTGATTCTTCTGGAAGCCTCAAAAGGTCCTGACGCCGGCAGACGCCTTGAAGCACTGGGGCAAATCACCTTTCTCATCATCTCTATGGTCGCCTTGCTTGCTACTCTTGGCTTCATAGCCCGTATCCCCATGTTTGTATATGAGCGTCCCGGCCTCGTAACAAGTACAACGGCAACCGCTCCATTTGTTTCAGGGAATGGCATTGGCTATATGGCGAGCGCGCTCTTTCTAACGGTATTTGGCCAATGGCTGGCAAAACGAATAAGCTGGCGGGGAGCCTGGCTTCAGATGAGTTATGCCTTGTTTATTTTCGCCTTTGCATCCAGCCGCACTTCCTTTGGAATCCTCGCGTTAGGCATAACCATTGTTCTCCTTAGACGCTCCAAGGTGCTTATGGTCGGCTTCATAGCCGTCCTCGGCACCGCGCTCTGGATATTTCGAAACGGCGTCATGAAGGTAATGTTACAAGGTCGTTCTCAGGAGAATATTGAAAGCCTTAGCGGCCGGGTAATAATGTGGGGGGCGGCTTTCCGCGCATGGAAGGAGCATCCCATCCTGGGCTATGGCGGCGGAGATGGCGGGAAGGTGGTTCTTTCGCATATCAATAATCCGAGCCTTGAGTTAAGCTCGCTGCATAGCGGCTTCATGGAGACACTGACCGGGCTCGGTCTCATCGGGATCATTATCGGCTCGGGATTATTGCTTGCAACCACCTACTACACACTGAAGGAGTGGAAAGCGAATCCGGAGAACGCCGGGCTTTACGTGATGATTATCCACATCTGGATTACATCCATTATGTCCATCGGAGTGCTCGGCTGGATGAGTTATGAAGTCGGCCTTTATTTTGTCTTGATTGGAATTATCGATCTTTCTCGTCGGAAGGCCCGCTTCAATCGGGCAGTCTACAGAATGCCCATAAGCGGGTACCGGCCGTCTTTTGCGCATTGAGGGCGTTACGATTCCAGCGATTTAGAGCTAAAAGAGAGGATTCCAGTCGAATGCCAAACCCGACGAGGACTTTCATGCGCATATCTTCACAGTTCAAGGTTACGGAAGTATCGGGACACTCTGCAGGACTGCAACTATTTTGCCTCAGAACTGCGGGCGCATTATCCGGTTTCCTTCACAATCGCGACATGCAGCGAATGACATGGGCCCTGGCGCCGCTCTTCGACAGCCAGAATGCGGCTGTGCTGGAATTGCCATCCGGCGGCAAGCTTCAGGTCTATTTGAACGATCGCTACTGGTCCAGGCTGTTCATCAACGGATTCAATTACGAACCGGAGATCGGTTTTGTCTTAAAACGTGTTCTCACCCAGCCGGACACGTATTTTCTGGACTGTGGCGCGAATATCGGTTACTGGAGCGTGATCGCAAGCAGGTTATTGCCACCGGGTCGAGGGGTGGCCTTGGAGGCATCGCCGCCGCAATTCGAGCGGTTTCGCCGGAACGCACAACTGAACGAAGGTAGCTTCGAGACTTTACTGGGCGCAGTCTGGTTACGAGACGGCGATATTCTTGTCATTGTGACCCACGACCGGCGACATGCCGGCGCCAGTGTCGTTAATCGCAGAGAGAAGGCGGGACAGGCCGGATATCATGAATATGGGGTTGAGAGCGTCACCATCGACTCGGTCTGCGACCGGCACATTCCAAATCCCAATGCCAGGGTTGTGATTAAGCTGGATGTTGAGGACGCAGAGATTCAGGCATTGCAGGGCGCGCGTGGCGTTCTCAGTTCGCGAGAGGTGGTTGTTCTCTATGAAGACCACGGTCAAGATCCTTCCTGTCACATCAGCGAATTTCTCTTCAAGGATTTCGAGTTTGACATCTTCTACTGCGATGAACAAAACACCCTTACGCGAATGAACTCGGTTGCCGATGTGAGAAACGTCAAGAAACGTGCGTCCGCTGGTTACAATTTTCACGCCTGCTCGCGGAATTCGGTTTTTTCAAGAATATTAGCCGGCCACAGCCGTTGAAGAAAGGAACGAGTGAACTCCAACTTCAACTGGCGGGATTTCCTGGGGCGAGCCGGTAGTTTGGAGTGGTTTCGGGCACCGTAGTGAATTCTTTGGGGCTATGCCGGGATGAGCGAAATGCTGCGTATTTTATTATCCGCTTATGCATGTGAGCCGGGCGAGGGTTCAGAGCCCGGGATGGGATGGCATTGGGCTTTGGAAATAGCGCGCCTGGGGCACCAGGTGTGCATACTGACGCGCGAGAACAATCTCCCCAGCCTTGAAAGAGCATTGGCCCTCCACGCGGATTTGCCGATTCATCTTGCCGGTTACGACCTGCCGCGATGGATGAGATGGTGGAAGAAAGGTGGTCGGGGTATCAACGTGTACTACTCTCTTTGGCAGCGGGGGGCATACCATGCTGCGAGGCAGCTGGCGCGCGAGACTCCTTTCGATCTGGTTCATCACATCACGTTCGCAGTCTTCCGGCAGCCGTCTTTCATGGGGAGGCTTGGACTTCCATTTGTTCTGGGTCCTGTTGGGGGTGGAGAAGCGACTCCGCCGCGGCTTCTCTGGAGCTGCCCGTTCCGTGGCATAGCGGTGGATTCAGTGCGTTCACTGTTGAATCTGTTCGTCCGGTTGAACCCGGCTGTCCGGCGATCCTTCAGGCAAGCGGCAGTGATTCTCAGCAAGACGAGGGAGACGCTCGCCTATGTGCCGCCCGCATACCGGGCAAAGTGCTTGATGATGCAGGATGTCGGCGCCGAGGAGGCTCTGATTCTGCGCGAGCCGCCAGCCAGCCCTCCAACGCCGCGCTTTCTCTATGTGGGCCGTCTGCTCTATTGGAAGGGGGTTCATCTGGCGCTTCAGGCGCTTGCCCTGATGCACCGGGACTTTCCAGGCGCCACGTTGACGATAGCCGGCAAAGGGCGGGATGAGAAGTGGCTGCACAAGATGGCGGATCGGCTGGGCGTAGCTCACGCCGTCGATTGGAGGGGGTGGGTTCCACGCGAACAAGTGCTCAGCATATATCGGGAGCAGACGGCATTCCTGTTCCCCAGCCTGCACGATTCCGGCGGTACTGTGGTTATGGAAGCTCTCTCGCAGGGGCTGCCTGTCATCTGCCTGGATTGCGGTGGGCCGGGAGCCATGCTTCCGCCGTCGTGCGGTTTCAAGATCCAGGTGGATGGCCGCGGTCAGGCGGAAGTGGTTAACGGCTTGGCGGATGCGATGCGACAACTCGGTGCGAATCCGGATCTTCGCGCGGAGATGTCATCCCGAGCTCTCAAGGCCGCCAGGGACAACACCTGGGAGCATGTTGTATCTCGCACTTACAAGCACGTCCAGGACACACTGCGGAATACTTGAGGCCAGGAAGTTATCGCTTTTTCAGTCATGGTGTGAAAACATGCGCGTGCTCGTATTGCATAATCGGTACCAGATTGCGGGCGGAGAAGATGCCGCTGTGCGCCAGGAGGTCTCCATGTTGCGCCAGGCAGGCGCGGCAGTTGACTTGCTGGAGGTCTCGAACGACCACATCACAGGTCTCCGGCAACGTGCCGCAGCAGCGTTCAACCTGGCATACTCCACCCGCGCCAGAGAGCTGGTGCGGGTCCGAATTGCAGAGTTTCGGCCCGAAATCGTGCATGTTCATAACTTCTTTCCGGTGCTCACGCCGGCTATCTATGATGCCGATTCCCATATACCGTTCATCCAGACGCTGCATAATTACCGGCTGCTATGCGCCAATGCGCTGCTGTTTCGCGACAACAGCCCATGCGAACAGTGTCTCGGCAAGAACATTCCATGGCCGGCAGTTTATCATGCCTGTTACCAGGGCAGCCGCGCAGGTTCTGCCGCTATCGCCCTCATGTCGGCGGTTCATAAGTTCCGGCATACATGGAATACTCGCGTTTTGCGCTTCATTGCGTTGACCGAGTTTGCCCGCGTATTGTTCGTGCGGCATCTCGGGGTCGATCCTGCTAAGATCGTTGTGAAGCCCAATTCGGCAGCCGATCCTGGACTGGGGGACGGCAAAGGCGGGTATGCGCTTTATGCCGGGCGGTTCTCTTCAGAGAAAGGCATTGCAACCCTCATCGAAGCTGCCGAAAACGGCCTCGGCATGCCACTTAAGGTGGCCGGAACAGGTCCGTTGAGCGCATCGGTGGAGCACGCAGCCGCGAAAGGGGTCTTGGAGTATCTGGGTTCTCAAAGTCACTCTGAAGTTGCGCGGCTCATGCAAGGCGCACGCGCGCTGCTGCTCCCTTCGCTCTGCTATGAAGGAGTTCCGATGGTAATTCCAGAGGCCTTCGCCACCGGGTTGCCCGTTGTCGCCAGCAACATCGGAGCGCTCTCTTCACTGGTTGCGCATGGACAAAACGGGCTGCTCGCGCCTCCCGGAAATGCCCAGGCTCTGGCGCAGGCAGTGCGCATGATCGCAACAGAGCCCGACCTCGAGAATTCGCTGCGAACAGAAGCGAGACGCACATATGAGCGGCAATATCGCCCCGAAGTAAATGTTCAGAGCCTCTTTGAGATATATCGCAGAGCTCTGTCAGAACCTTGCGGTTAACGGGCTCTGGCCTGCCCCCCTTTTCTCTTTTAGCAACCGCACTGCCAAGAAGTATAGTGAGTAGAGATGCCGGCAGAGATCTCCCAACCTTCTGAAGCACTGAGCATTTCAGATATCCTGAAAGCTCTGGAGATCGATTGTGGCGCCGCCGCCGAGGAGCCGGAGCCTTATTCTGTGATTCCTGGAAACAACGGCCCCCGTTGGCTGGTTCCGGCAGTATCCCGCGGGGCCGCATCCGTATTGAGCGCATGGCGGCCCTATAGCTTGACAGGCAAGGTGAAATGGCTGGCCATACGCATGGCTGCCCGTGCCGGCATCGTTCGACTGTTTCCTTCCGTCTCCAGCCTGACGATCCCGCGCACAAGTTCACGACGTTGGTTTGAAAGGTGCGAAATCGCAGGCCAAGCCGGGGAGATGGTAGTCATGGTTGGCAATCCATCTCCCGACCGCAAACTGACCGTATTTCTGCTCGATGCCGCGCATCACATAGCGGCAGTACTCAAGGTCGGACTGACCCCGGGGGGCAGATTGAGCGTTATCCACGAAGCGGAAGTGCTCAGGGAACTTGAGCGGTATTGCTGGGCGCCTGACTTGCTGGCGGTTCTTCCCGATCTGGGAGCAGCCACACAAAAATATGTGCGAGGCGCCCTGCCCGAGCGCGGATTTCGCCCCGAGTACCTCGACCTGCTTTATCGCCTGCCTCAGAGTGGAGCTTCCTTGAACCTGACCGATCTTGCAGGCGCCATGGAGAGAAGGCTTCGTCCATTCGCGGACGAATTGGATAGAGCCGCCCCCGGCCTACTGGGCCGCTGTCTCTCCTGTCTTGATCTCGATAAAGACATGCCGACGATATTGGCGCATGGAGATTTTGCTCCATGGAACATTCGAAAAACTTCAGATTCAGGCTATGTTCTTATCGATTGGGAATGGGCTGATTTCGCCGGGTTGCCGATGCATGACCTATTGCATTTCCATTTCAGCGAAAGCCGCCTCCTCGACAGGGGGCGCGGCGGCTATGCGGCCATTCAAAAAAAGCCTGTTTTCAAGGAGTATTTAACGCGCATGGGTCTCGACACGGAACTCTTGCCCCGTCTTGCCATCGCGTATCTGCTTGAGCGGCTCGAATCCTACTTTAAGTACCGGGATTCCGCGGCCATATCGTACACATTGAATCAACTGGGGGCTGTGATCGACTCGCTCTGAAACCGTCAACAGGATTCCCTGTTCGCGCTTAATATAAAGAGATTCGAGGTGGCCGCATGAGTCTTTATTGCGCTGCGGGAAGTATTGAAACCGATCTGTCTTCGCGGCAGTTGAACGATCTGCTTGCGGAAAGCCTGGCCACGCTTGGAGAGCGGAACCGCGTGCTTGCCGTGCCTCCCGACCAGAGCCGCGTGCACTCCCGCGCAGGCGAGTTGACGCGTTTTGCGTGGGAGTACTATGGCGACCGCCTGAAAGCCATTCTTCCTGCCCTGGGAACGCATACGGCCATGCAGCCCGGCCAGATTGCGCACATGTTCCCAGATGTGCCGCTGAATCTCTTTCGCGTTCACAACTGGAGAACCGATGTGGAGACGCTTGGCGAGGTTCCGGCGGAGTTCATCCACGAACAATCGGAGGGCAAGCTGAGTTATGCCTGGCCTGCGCAGGTCAACCGGCTCATCTCGCAGGGCGGATTCGATCTTATCCTTTCCATCGGCCAGGTCGTGCCGCATGAAGTCATCGGCATGGCGAACTACAACAAGAACATCCTGGTGGGCACGGGAGGGCGCGAGGGAATCAACCGCAGCCATTACCTGGGCGCTGTTTATGGGATGGAGCGGATCATGGGCCGCGCGGAGAATCCTGTGCGGAGCGTGCTCAATTACGCATCCGATCGTTTCCTCCGCAATCTGCCGATCGTCTATGTGCTTACAGTGGTCGGACGCAGGGAGGACAGCGGCCTGGCAGTGCGCGGCCTGTTCATCGGCGATGACATCGAGTGCTTTCAACGGGCCGCCGAACTTAGTCTGAAGGTGAACTTTGGGATGCTGGACGAGCCGATCCGGAAGGCCGTCGTTTATCTCGATGCGGAGGAGTTTCACTCCACCTGGATTGGCAACAAGGCCGTCTATCGCACGCGCATGGCATTGGCCGACGGCGCGGAGCTGGTCATTCTGGCGCCGGGCGTGCGGGAGTTCGGCGAGGACAAGACGATCGATGGATTAATCCGCAAATACGGCTATCGCGGGACGCCGGCAACGCTGGAAGCTGTGAACGCCAATGCGGATCTGGCCGGTGATCTGAGCGCAGCCGCACATCTGATCCACGGGTCTTCCGAGGGACGGTTCACGATTCGCTGGTGTCCTGGGCATCTGAACAAAGAAGAAGTGGAAAGTGTCGGCTTTGAATACGGCGATCTCGCCGCCATGCTCAACCGTTACGATCCCGAGAAGCTGAGCCACGGCTATAACCGGATGAACGGCGAAGATGTTTTCTTCATTGCCAATCCCGGTCTTGGGCTTTGGGCGCATCGGTCGCGGTTGCAGGGTTGAGCGATTATTGTTCCGCGATTCTCGGGATAGGTCTTGCCAAACAGAAAAACTGCTCGTTTACTTTCAGGTCTGAGGCCTGAAGGTGACTTGGCACATGATTGTCGTTGGCACGGGAACGCCGTCTCTAGTCGCTGGCTTGAATCGATATGTCTCAACGATCTTTGATGCTTGCTCGTCCATTGCCGGTCCCAACGACTTGGAGATGTGAAGCTCTTTTGTCCGGCCATCGTCGTCTATGACTGTCCGGATCAGGACGGCTCCTTCGGGCCGCATGCCCTTCGGTGCTTTCAGATACTCAACGCCTGGTGGGCTAACACGGACGGGAACGCCGTCGAGTTTGAACGGCCCCATTTGAGGGATTGCTGGCTGTCCCGGCGTGAGAAACGGAACCCATACCCAGAAATGCACAGGCACCGGCTTTTCATGGAGTGTTCCAGGCTCGAATTTTGAAGACTTGACGGCGGTGACTGCCGCTTCATCGAAAGGGTCTGGACGAGCATTCTCGATTTCCACCTTCAAAGGGGTTCCGTCTGAACCGAGGGTCAGGTTCAAGGCGGAAATATGTCTCGCGTGTCCCGATTTCGCCGGATAATTGGCAGGCACAGCATGAATCAGCGCTGGCATTTTAATAGCGCCCCCAACTTCATAGACGCCATCTTGATCGGGTTGTGGTTCTGAAAGTTGAGCCCAGACACCGCACGCCAAAAACATGATCGATCCCAAAACCCACCCCGACCTACGCATTGCGCCTCCGCTTAACAGGTTAAAACCGAGAAAGCAATACTCTATCACACGATCCCCAACTCGCGCAGCAGAAACGCGTAGTCGAAGGCGATCTCCTTGAGGTAGTCGTAGCGGCCGCTTGCGCCGCCGTGGCCGGCTTGCATGTTGGTTACCAGAAGCAGCGGGTTGTTGTCGGTCTTCAGCGTGCGGAGCTTGGCTATGTACTTGGCCGGTTCCCAGTACATGACCTGGCTGTCGTGCAGCGATGTCTTGACCAGCATCGCCGGGTAACTCGCCGCCTTGAGGTTGTCATAAGGCGAATAACTCAGCATGTAGCGGAAGTAAGTCTCCTCGTTGGGATTGCCCCACTCCTCATACTCGGGGACGGTCAGTGGCAGCGAGGCGTCGAGCATAGTGTTCATCACGTCCACGAAGGGCACGTGAGAGAGGACGGCGCGAAAGAGATCGGGACGCAGATTGACGGCCGCGCTTATCAACAGACCTCCAGCGGAGCCGCCCTCGATGGCCACGCGCGCCGGATCGCCGTAGCCGGAGGCGGTGAGGTGCTCGACGGCGGCGATGAAGTCGGTGAAGGTGTTGCATTTCTTCAGCATCTTGCCGGCGTCGTGCCAGGGCTTGCCCAGGTCGCCGCCGCCGCGGATGTGGGCATAGGCCATGACCACGCCGCGGTCCAGCAGGCTGAGCCGGTTGGAACTGAATCCGAGGGGCAGCGAGTAGCCATAAGAGCCGTAGCCGTAGACGTAGAGCGGGTTCCGGCTTCCATCTTTCGAATTGTCGCGCCGGTCTTTCCGGTAAACGAGCGACACAGGAACCTTGACGCCGTCGGGCGCGGCGGCATGAACGCGCTCGCTGGCATAGAGGGCGCGGTCGAAACCGCCGGGGACCTCAAGCTGCTTGAGCAGCGTGGAAACACCGGTGGCCACGTCATACTCATAGACCGAGCTGGGCGTGACCAGCGACTGGTAGGCATAGCGGAAGGTTGGCGTCTCAAAGATGCGGTTGATGTGCGGCTGGGCGCTGTAGGCCGGTTCGGGAAAGGCGATTTCGCCGGCTGGCGCAAACTCGGGGCCATCGCCCGTAAAGCGGCCAATACGCAGCCGGGGCAGGCCCTCTTCGCGCTCACAGGTCACGAAGAAGCCGGCGAAGAGATCCACGTCCTCCAGCATGACGGTCTCGCGGTGGGGAATCAGCTCGGTCCAGTGCTCGCGGCCCGGCGAGGCGACAGGCGCCGTGACCAGCCGGAAGTTGCGTCCGCGATCATTGGTGCGGATAAACCACAAGCCGTTGCGGTGGTCTATGGAGTACTCGTGCTCGTCTTCGCGCGGACTGATGAGGGTAAAAGCGCCCTCGGGTTCGTGGGCCGGCAGCACCCAGAATTCGCTGGTGGTGTGGCTGGCCGATTCCAGCACCAGGAACTTGCCGTCGCGCGTGCGGCCGGTACCCAGGTTGAAGCGCTCGTCGTCGTCCTGGTAGACCAGCGTGTCTTCGGAGTGGGGGAGTCCAAGCGTATGCCGCCAAAGCTGGTACTGGCGCTTCTGCTCTTCGTCCTCGACGGTGTAGAAGACGGTGCGGTTGTCCGCGGCCCACACGACGGAGCCGACGCGCTCAACCTCGCCCGGAAGGGTTTTGCCGGTTTCCAGGTCCTTGATGTGCAGAGTGTACTGGCGGAAACCCGTGGTGTCGGTGGTGTAAGCCAGCCAGCGGCCGTCGTCGGTGATGCTGGTTTCGCCGATAGCGAAGAAGGGGTGGCCCTCGGCCAGTTGGTTGCCGTCGAGAATCACCTGCTCCGGCATGTTCTCACTTGCATTGGGAGCGCCAGGTGTGCGGCAGTGGATTACATATTGCCGTCCCTCTTCGGTGCGGGTGTAGTACCACCAGCCGCCGTCGCGGAAGGGAACAGAAACGTCGGTCTGCTTCACGTGCGAGAGCATTTCCTGGTAGAGGTCTTCTCGGAGGCTGGCGAGCGGGGCCATGACGGCCTCGGCGTAGGCGTTCTCAGCCTCGAGATACGCGGTGACCTCAGGGTTGTCCTTGTCACGCAGCCAGGCGTAGTCATCGGTGAGCGTCACGCCATGCAAAACGGTCTCAAAGTGTTCCTTGCGGGCGATGGGGGGCGTGGGAAGCTGGCTTTCGCTCATTGCCTTTCCAGTGTAGTGCAACGATAGCCTTTGGCTTCTAGCCTCCAGCAGCCAGCCGTTGCATACAGGGGATTGACGGCAATCAGAAGAAGCAGATGCAGGCGCGAGCGGTCAAAAGCTAGAAGCTAACAGCTAGAGGCTCGTAGAGGCCCGGAATAGGGCGTGTGGAATCCCTCCCCCCGCCGTCCGGTAGAATAGAGAGCGATGGAAGGCTTTCGCCGCGTGTATTCGACCGTTTTCCGGCTGCTGTTGGCCGCTTCAGTTTGCATTTCCTCTGTCGCCGCGCTGGCCGAGCGGGTCGAGGACCTGTCCCAACCCACCGATTACGTGAGCGACTATGCCCACGTGCTTTCGCCCGAGGCGATTGCGCGGTTGGATCGGATTTGCGCCCAGCTCGACCACTCCCAGGCTAATGCGCAGGTGGCTGTGGTCACCATCCACACACTGAACGGCGCCGACCCGGCGCAGTTTGCCATTAGCCTCTTCTCCAAGATGAAAATTGGCAAGAAAGGAACCGATCGCGGCATTCTGGTGTTTTTGGCTGTCGACGACCACAAGCGCCAGATTATTGTTGGCTACGGCCTGGAAGGCATCCTGCCGGATGGCAAGGTAGGCGACATTGGCCGGGAGATGGTCCCGGAACTGCGCGCCAACGACTTTGACGCCGCAGTGATCTTGGGCGTGGACGAGATAGCACAGATCATTGCCGCCGATGCCAAGGTTACGCTGGACGAGGACACTTCGCCAGCGCCTCCCGTTCCGGCGCGGCAGGAGCTATCTTTGGCCACGAAGATTCTCCAGTATCTCGTAATCGCCTTCTTTCTACTAGTCATTCCAGGCTTTTTCGTTCTGCGGCTCTTGGTCGGTTTTGGCGTCTTCAAGCGCTGGGGATGGATGCCGTATATCGGCTCCGGCGGTGGCTCTGGCGGCGGCGATTCTGGCGGTGGCGGAGGTTTCCTCGGCGGCGGTGATTCTGGGGGCGGTGATTCCGGTTTTGACGGTTTTGGCGGGGGCGATACCGGCGGCGGTGGCGCTGGGGGCGATTGGTAGATTTTCACGTTGTATGAAGGCGTCCGCCGCGGCGGACCGTGGGTGGGGCGCCCGCGGAGAACGCGATTCCACGGCAAAGGAACTTCGAGCCGGCCGCCCGCGTAGAATAGAAAGCGATGGAAGGCTTTCGCCGAGTGCATTCGACCGTTTTCCGGCTGCTGTTGGCCGCTTCCGTTTGCATTTCCTCCGTCGCCGCGCTGGCCGAGCGGGTCGAAGACCTGCCCCAACCCACCGATTACGTCAGCGATTATGCCCACGTGCTGTCGCCCGAGGCCATCGCGCGGATCGATCACATCTGCGGGCAACTGGACCACTCCCAGGCCAATGCGCAGATCGCCGTGGTCACCATCCACACCTTGGATGGAGCGGACGCGGCAGACTATGCCAACCAGCTTGAAGACAAGTGGAAGATGGGCCGCAAGGGATCGGATCGCGGCGTGCTGGTATTTCTGGCCGTAGACGACCACAAGCGCAGGATCGAAGTGGGCTACGGTCTGGAAGGCATTCTGCCTGACGGCAAACTCGGCGATATTGGCCGGGAGATGGTTCCCGCTCTGCGCGCCAGCGACTTTGACGGCGCAGTGATCTTGGGCGTAGACGAGATAGCGCAGACGATCGCCGCCGATGCCAAGGTCACGCTGGAGGACGAGCCGGCAATAGCCAGCCCGCCACCGAGCCAGATGCACCACAGCCCGGCCTTCGGAAAGCTGATTCTGCTTATCTTTCTGCTGATCTTTTTTGGCGGCTCATCCATTTTTCGCATGCTGCTGGGTTTTGGTCTCTTCTCCAGCGTTTTTGGCGGAAGAAGCTGGGGCGGCGGCGGTTTCGGCGGCTTTGGTAGCGGCGGTGGTGGCGGCGGCGGTGGTGGTTTTGGCGGGTTCAGCGGCTTTGGCGGCGGCGGCTTTGGCGGCGGTGGCGCTGGGGGAAGTTGGTAAATTTTCACGTTGTATGAAGGCGTCCGCCGCGGCGGACCGGAGGAGAAAAACACGCTATGAGCAAAGGACTTTGGATTGCACTGGGAGTGGTCGGCGTTCTGGTTTTGGCCTTGCTGATGGGCTTTAGCAGCTATGTGAGCGCCAGGAACCAGATGGTAGAGAAGGATCAGGCCGTGAAGAGCAAGTGGTCGGAGGTGGACGTGCAGTTGGAGCGGCGCGCCGACCTGATTCCCAACCTGGTGGAGACCGTGAAGGGCTTTACCAAAGAGGAGAGCACGGTTTTTGGCGATATCGCCAATGCGCGGGCGGGCATGTTGAACGCGCAGGGGCCGGCAGCTAAGATCGCAGCCAACGGGCAGCTCGATTCGGCGATTGGCCGCCTGCTGCTGCTCACCGAGAACTATCCGCAATTGCGCTCCAGCGATCAGTTCATGCGCTTGCAGGATGAGCTCTCCGGGACCGAAAACCGCATCAGCGTGGCGCGGAAGCGCTATAACGACGCGATCCAGGACTACAACACTTTCATACTTCAATTTCCCAACAATATTTGGGCCGGCATGGCCGGTTTCAAGGAGAACGACGCCTACTTTACGGCCAGCCCGAGCGCGCGGACTGTTCCGGCAGTCAAGTTTTAAGGCAAGTTTCAGCAACGGGGCAGCGCACGCGCAAAAACGGCCATCCGCCGCGGCGGATGGCCGTTCCAATGATTGGGATTCGGGCGCGGCCCGGACTTGGTCTACTTGAAGGAGGCGATGGCGCTGGCCTCGTCGTCGTAAATGTCGAAGACGGTGTAGAGCTTGGTCAACTGCAGCAGGTCGTGGACCTTCTTGGTCAGTTTAAGCAGCTTGAGCGCGGCGCCCTGGTTTTTGGCCGTGGTGTATGCGCTTACCAGTTCGCCCAGCCCCGAACTATCGATATAGTTCACGTTTCCCAGGTTCAGTAGGATGCTCTTCTGTCCTTTGCCGATCAGGCCGCGAATGGCATCGCGTATCTGTACGCTGCCTTCGCCCAGAGTGATCTTCCCGCTAAGGTCCAGAACGGCGACGCCGCCCACTTGGCGGGATGCAATTGTCATTGTCACGGATACCCCTCCTTGTTGGAATTCAGATTATCACACTCATACGCTTCCGCGGAGCGGGAAAACCCCGGCACCGCGGTGGCGAAAGATTGACCCCAGTTTGCTGCTGTAGCTCTGCGTAAGCATTTTATGCCTTTTCGCCCGCCGGCGCCAGATGTTTGACGAGCGTTAACTCGGTTCCGGGATGCAGTTGTCGAAAGTGCACCTCATCCATGAAGGAACGGATGAGGAAGATGCCGCGGCCGGTGCCGCGCAGGAGATTTTCCGGCGCCAGAGGGTCGGGAATGGTCTCAGGGTTCAGTCCCTTGCCCTGGTCGGCGATGGTAATCACCAGCGCCGCGCCGGTGTTTTCAAAGCTGGCGGCGATCCGCTTGGAGGGGTCTGATTCGTTGCCGTGGAGTACGGCGTTGATGGCGGCTTCACGCACCGCCATGGTCACGTGGAAGCGCTCGTCCTCGTCCAGGCCGGCCTCGGCGGCCAGTTTTTCCGCCGCCGCCTCCACCTCGGCGACGCTCTCCAGAGTGGATGTCAGCGAAAATCTCAGCCGTCCTGTCTTGGATTCGCTCACCGCGTTGGTCTCCGTCCTTTCCGGAACGCTCCGGGACGCATTCGCCCCTCCGCGCCTCGGCAGCCTTGAACGCAGTGTCATGGCTGGAGAGGAGTTGTGTCAAGAAACAGTAGCTCCCTCCGTCCTTGACACGGCCTTCAATTCGTTAATTATCTAGGCCTGAAAAGCCGTCCTTTTATTGATCCGGCGATCCATGAGAATCTCCTTCGGCATGGGAGCCGAATCTCTTGTCAGGCGCGTATATCCCGACGAGAGCACTGTCAATCATTGATATGATTTCGGCGGGCGGAGAATCGAGTTGTTCCCGCGCCCTTGGAGCCGCAGTCTCCCAACCGGATGCATCCACAGGCGCAGGCAGCCTCCAAAGCGATACACTCACCTCATGCCAACCCGCACCACAACTCGCGTGAGCCTGACCGCGCTGCTCGGCACTCCGGTGACCGATGCGCAGGGCCACCTGCGCGGGCGTCTCAAGGACATCGCCGTGGCCACCGGCGCGGATGCGGGCAAGGTGGCCGGCCTGGTGCTCAAGACCCGTGCCGGCCTGGCGATCGTCCCCTCCCACGAGGTGATGGAGACGCCCGCCGGCACGCTCGAGTTGCGCTCGGCCGGCGCGCTGGTTCCGCTGGCGGATCAGGGCAACTACCTCTACCTGCAACAGGACCTGATCGACCGCCAAATCATCGACATTCACGGGCGCAAGGTGGTGCGGGTCAACGACGTCGATCTGGAGTGGATGGGGCAGGGCGCGGCTCACCTGCTGCGCGTCGTCGAGGTCGAGGTGGGGCTGCGCGGAGCATTCCGCCGCGTCTTCAAAGGGCTTCTGCCGCGCGCCACGCTGGAGAAGCTCTCCCGCAAATTCGCTTTCCGCGGCATTCCCTGGGAGTTTGTCGACGTCATCGAGGTCGATCCGACCCGCCGCGTCAAGCTGCGCATCGAGTATGAGCGCCTGGGAGAGATGCATCCCTCCGACCTGGCCGACATTCTGGAAGACCTGGCCCCCGCCGAGCGCGAGGCGGTCTTCACCTCGCTGGACGAAGAGGTGGCCGCCGAGACGCTGGAAGAGGTCGAGCCGAAGATGCAGAAGGCGCTTCTGGAAAAGCTGGACGATGAGAAGATCGCCGACATCGTCGAGGAGATGGACCCCGGCGCTGCTGCTGACCTGCTGGCCGAGCTGCCCGAGGAGCAGTCCGACGCCATTTTGGAAGAGATGGAGCCGGAGGAGCGGCAGGAGGTCGAGGAGTTGCTGGAGTTCGACGAGAACTCGGCCGCCGGCTGCATGACCACCGACTTCGTCTACCAGGGAATGCAGTCCACCGTTGCCCAGGCGGTGCAGGCCCTGCGCAGCTTCGACGGCGACCCGGAGAGCGTGACGGAGATCTACCTCCTCGACGAGAAGCGGATCCTGCGCGGCGCTATCCCGCTGGCGCGGTTGGTGATGGCGCAGCCGGAGACACGGCTGTCCGTCCTGACAGAGCCCCGCGTGCTCTCCTGCCCGGCCGATCTGCGCCAGGACGACCTGGCCGAACTCTTCGACAAGTACAACCTGCACGCGCTCCCCGTGGTGGACGCCCAGGGCCGCATGGTGGGCGTGGTGCAGGCCGACCATGTAATCAGCTTCCTGCGCGAGAAGCTCTAAGGACTGCAATCCAGCCTGAGAGCGGTTTTCAAATTGGCGCTTTGTGTGCAAAATTGCTCACTTCTGTTCCGGCCTTGCAACTAATGTGAGATAAAACACTCGGAATGATCCGAAATTGTGAAAGACTTGTGAAAGACTGAAGATGATGCAGTTTCCCAAAATCATTCAGGGCGGCATGGGGGTGGGCGTTTCCAACTGGCGCCTGGCCAATGCCGTCTCCAAACTCGGCGAACTGGGCGTGGTTTCCGGCACGGCGCTCGATTCTCTCTTTGTACGCCGCCTCGCCGATGGCGACCAGGGCGGACACATGCGCCGCGGCCTGGATGCCTTCCCCTTTCCCGAGATGGCCAGGCGCATATGGGAGGAACACTTCATCCCTGGCGGCAAGCTCGCGGGATCGCCCTATCCGGTCACGCCCATGCACCAGCGCCGCGACCTGCGCAAGGTGGTCGAGCTGTGCATCGTGAGCAACTTTGTCGAGGTCTTTCTGGCGCGGGAAGGCCACAGGAATCCAGTGGGCATCAACTTTCTTGAGAAGGTGCAGATACCGCACCTGTCTTCGATTTACGGCGCGATGCTGGCCGGCGTTGGCTATGTGCTGATGGGCGCGGGCATTCCGTTGCACATTCCCGGCGTGCTGGACGCCTTTGCGATGCACAATCCGGCCGAGTACAAGCTGGCGGTGATGGGCGCGGCGACGGGACAGGATACGCAGATGAGCCTCGATCCCGCTGAGTATGCGGAAGGCCCGCTCCCCATCCTCTACCGGCCCAGGTTCCTGGCCATCGTCTCCTCCAACACGCTAGCCACGACCATGCTGCGCCGGGCCAGCGGCCGCGTGGACGGCTTGGTGATCGAAAGCCCGACGGCGGGGGGACACAATGCGCCTCCGCGCGGCAAGCTCCAGCTCAATGCCGCCGGAGAGCCGGTTTACGGCGAGCGGGATCAGGTCAACATTCAGGATTTGCGGGCGTTGCGCGTTCCCTTCTGGCTGGCGGGCGGGTATGGAAACGCCCGCAAGCTGCGCGAGGCGCTTGACCAGGGCGCCGCGGGCGTGCAGGTGGGGACCGCCTTTGCGTTCTCACAGGAATCCGGTCTGCGTCCCGACCTGAAGAACTCGCTCCTGGCTCAGGCGGTGACCGGAACAGGCGAGGTGTTTACCGATCCACTGGCCTCGCCGACGGGTTTTCCCTTTAAAGTGGCGCAGTTACCAGGCTCGTATTCCGATCCGGAAGTTGCCGCAGCGCGTACCAGGGTCTGCGACCTGGGCTATCTGCGGGAACCCTACACCACGCCGAACGGCAACATCGGCTACCGCTGCGCTGCGGAGCCGGTGGCGAACTATATGGCCAAGGGCGGCAAGGTCGAGGAGACGGTGGGCAGAAAGTGCCTGTGCAACGCACTGCTGGCCAATATCGGCCATGCACAGACGCGCAAGGACGAGGCTGTCGAGCCGCCTCTGGTCACCGTGGGCGACGACCTGAATACCGTCGCGCAGTTCCTGGCGCCGGGGCGGACGACCTATAGCGCCGCCGATGTGGTCGAGTCCCTGTTGAGCCTGAGCGCAGACGCCGTCATCGCCGAACCGGCCGACCTAGCTCTGGCCACCGCCTGACGCGCTTGCGAGTTTTCTTGATCCGTAGCCTGCCTACAGGCTGAGCATGGCTCGATTCCCGGCCATGCTGGGTTGATAGAGAAATTAGCCGGGTAAACGCGACAGAACGTCATGGAAAGCGCGCCGGAAGATGCGGAAAGCATCGACCTTACGGACCCATCCAGTAAGTGTCAATGGTTCGTAGTCGAAACATACCACTCGGCATCCGAGGAAGTCGTGTTCTGTGGCCTTGGGGTCCATTTTCCTTAGGACCGCGGCGTATTGCTGGGCGAAAACCCTCTGACAAAAGAAGGTCTTGGCCGCGCCGATGCCAAAGGGAACGATCGTTCGCGGCTCGGCAAAGTACTGGTGGACCCCATCCGTCACGCCGGGCCAAGCCTCATTGAAGCAATCGTCGAGGATGATGATTCCGCCCTCCGCCAAAGCGCCTTCGCTGGTGGCCATATCGTGCGCCGTGATTTCAGCCGTATGTCCGCCATCGATACTGATAAGACGGAATGGGCCGCGGCCAAGCTCCAGCAAATGCCGGGCGGTCAGTTGCGTGGAATCTCCCTCATGAACAACCAGACGGCTCACGTCCGCGTGCCGTTGCAGATTCCGCCTGAAACGCTCTAGATCGCCCGCGCCGGAACCATCGACGTTCAAGTGCTGCTGCGAGAACAGGTCGATGGCCACTGCCAGTTCATTTTCCGCGCTGAGAAGATACAGGAGTATAAAAAGTTTTCCATGATGTACCCCGATTTCGGCTACACTGCCTGATCGATTGGCGTTCCGCTGCTCCGCGGACAACAGAACAATAGACTGGGCGGCGCCGGGCAAGAGCCAGCCCTTGACCAATCTATGACCGTGCTTGAGATAAGCGTTCAGGCTTCCCTGACTCACTTGGCGATTATAAACATCGGGCAGTTCCGGACGAAAAGGATCTCGCTCGCGGGTAGTGTCCTGGAGCGGTTTCGATTGAGTGTTTACATAACCGCAAGAGATGAAGAAGTTTGAGCATTCGCCTGGTGTAACGGCATTGAGCAGGTCGCCGATTTCCTTCCACAGTGCATCGATAGATCGTTTAGAGCGGCTTTTCCAAGCAGCGCTTTGAGCTTGGAAAACAACTTCTCTATGGGGTTGAAGTCGGGAGAGTAGGGTGGCAGATAGAGCAGGATTGCGCCTGTGGCATGCATCGCTTCCTCCACCCCTGACACCTTATCACTGCTAAGGATGTCGAGAATACACCCAGACACGGCTCACCTCCAGCCGACGCGCAATCGCCGTCGGTCTTTCGCTGCGACCCAACGCTCACTACGCGTCTTAGGAATCCGCTCCGGTCTGTGCTATATTTTTCAAAGGCAGCAGGAAAATTCTGCCTGTTCAAACCGTGTGCAAACACTCCCGCCGCACGGTTATCTAAATAGTATGGACGCGTAGCTCAACTGGCAGAGCATTCGGCTCTTAACCGACAGGTTGCAGGTTCGATTCCTGCCGCGTCCACCAATATAATCAACAACTTACGAGAACTGGTTGCACAAATGGCATCCTGGCAACAAAAGAACATCCCTCAGAGGCTGAAGCCCGCGTTCATTTTGCGGCACTTACGGCACGACTGAAGTCGTGCCCTGATACAAAACCACACATTCCCCATCACTTCTGGAAGAATGCCGGAGCTAAAGCCCCAGACTTGGTACCTCTGTTGCGGCACGGCTAAAGTCCCACCCCATCGACGAAGACCTGTCGATGGGGACCTCGGCTAAAACCGTGCCCTTACAAAACTCAATATATGCAACCTATTCCTAGCGGTGATGGGCAAGTAGATACATCAGTAGAAAGATGGCTACCGGAATCAAGGCCAGACCGCCGTAGTAGAGGATCTTGCGCGGAAGCTGGGCTTTGCGCTTTTGCCAGTTCCGCAGCTCCGGGCGGTCTTCCGCGCCGACTTGATCCTGGTGGGCAAGATCCCACGCAAATTCCTGGGCTTTCGCATAGCGGTTTTTGGGATCTCTTTCCAATGCGCGGTACAGAATCTCCTGCAATTGTGGAGAAATTGAGGGGTCGGCGACGCGGGGAGGGGTGGGATGGTTCAGAAGGCGGTCATTCATCGCAGCCAGGGGCGAGGGGCCGGAAAAGGGCAGCTTGCCGGTGAGCATTTCATAGAGAATCACGCCCATGGAATAGATGTCGGAGCGGCCATCTCCGCGCTTCCCTTTCACCTGTTCCGGAGAGATGTAGTCCGGGGTGCCGAGAGCGGCGGTGAAGTTGGCGTAGGTCAGGCGCCGCGCGGCGGAGTCGCTGGCAATACCGAAGTCGATAAGTTTTATATTGTCTTCCGCATCGACCATGATGTTTTCCGGCTTCAGGTCGCGGTGAACGACACCGTTGGCATGGATGTACTCCAGGGCCTCCAGAACGCCCATCGCGATGCGGATGGCGCGGTCATGGGGGATGGGGCCCTCGGCCAGGATCTGGCGCAGCAGGCGCCCTTCGCACCATTCCATCACCATGTAGACGCGGGAGCGCTCCTCCCCGCCAAAGACGCGCATGACCTTGGGATGGGAGAGCTTTTCCCCAATGCCGGCCTCGCGCTGGAAGCGGTCGAAGAGGACGGGATCGGATTCCAGGTCGGGGTGGGGAATCTTCAGGGCGACGACGCGGTTATCGCGCAGGTCGGTGGCGCGGAAGATGGTGGCCATTCCGCTGCGGGCCACCGGCGCCTCGATGCGATAGGAATCGATCTGGGAACCGGCATCAATGCTGTCGTGTAAGCCCATCGCGCGGCATGCTCCAACAAGGCAACTTGTTCTACTGTATCGGGAAGCGGCGCAAGATCAGTAAGGATTCCGTAAGGCTGGGTGGAAAATCGGGCCCCGGCGCGCGGCCGGAGCCGGCCTTGGAGTGCGGTGGTGGAAACAGGGCTTAGCCCGGCAGGCGGTAGGGGCGGCCGCGGTACATGCCCACCGGCTCCACCGAACGGACGCGAATGACCTGCGCGGTGGTGTTGTCGTTGCCGTCAATCTCGACGGCGCGGGCCACCAATTCGCCGGCAATCTCCTGCATGTTCTTGTTCTGGGAGACGATCCGGGCCAGGAGCGCCTCGGGCATCTCGTCGTGGAGACCGTCGGTGCAGAGAACGAGCACGTCCCCGGCCAGCAGGGTGAGGGCGGTGGTGTCCGGAGAGACAAACATCTCCGGCCCCAGCGAGCGGAGGAGCAGGTGCCGGGATTCGGATTGAGCCATCTCGCCGGCGGAGATCAAGCCCATCTTTCTCTGTTCACTGACCCACGTATGGTCCTGGGTGACCTGTTTGGCCTGGCCGTTGCGGACCAGGTAACAGCGGGAGTCGCCCACATGCGCGACGATGGCCTGATCGTGGCGGAGAGCGCAGGCCACCAGAGTTGTGGCCATCTTGCTGCCTCTGTATTCGGGCGCCAGGGTGCAGTCGTGGACCGCGGAGTTGGCTTGCTGGATGAGGCGCGGGAGGAGACTGGCAAGCATGGAGCCGGCCGGCGCCTGGGCGAACTCCCTGGTCATCACCGATATGGCCGTGGCCGAGGCAACCTCGCCCAGGTCCATCCCGCCCACCCCGTCGGCAACGGCGAAGAGATAACCGTGGGATCGGGCCTGGCGGCGCGAGGCGGGGATGAACGATCCCATCGCATCCTCGTTGTTGGCGCGAACTTTGCCGAAATCGCTTGCCTGGCCGAACTGTATATCGAGCATGGGCGCCGCCTGGCGGATCTCCCGGAGGGTTTCCGGCAAGGTATTTCTGAAATTGTGAAGCATCCGGCTCCAGAGCGCCACTGCGCGGTTCTCAAACCCCCTCGTCTCCGTGAGGAGGCCGAGGAACGAGAGCGCGGAGTCCGGACGTAGTGGATCAATTCTAGTAACGCAAACACGGCATAAAGAACAAATGATGATGGCAAAAGATTTCCTAATTCCCTGGGCAGACCGGTCTGGGCATGCATCTCAGAAAAAACGAAACAGAGAAGAACTCGATTGCGCTTTGGCGCGAGCATCCGGATGACCGCTGTTAACTGTGAAAAAATGTGGCAACTGTTAAACCCGGATCTCCTTGTTGATTCATCACTCTGAAACCCCCAAGCGTCATAGTCGTCGAGGCGGGCCAGGCAAGGATCGTAGCGAATCGCCTGGCTTTCGTGCCGCAAACGCTGACTTTTTCGGCACAGGTGTTCTTTTCTCCTTACACTCTACCTCAGGAGCGGTATAATTGCCGGAATTCTGGGTAGAAAAAGGAGATTCCAGTTATTGCCGTTGCGCCTTTGTTCGCAGCTGTGTTACAAGGGATGGCGCGGGTAAATTCGCGAAAGAGGTGCTGGGAGATGGCGGATAGTTGTCTGAACCTTGCCAAGCGAGAGACAGCGCGGCTGAACACGAAGATTGAAGTACTGCAAGGGGGAATTCGCCTCCACAACGAAACCAAGGATGCCTGGGATACGATCGTGCGCAACGCAGGAAGCGAATCGCATGCCGTTTGTCTGGATCTTGCCAATTCTGAGACGGAGCGGCTGAACGGGAAAATTGCGGCGGTGCAAGATGAGATTCGCCGCCACATCGAAACCAGGGATGCCTGGGATACGATCATGCGCAACGCAGGAAGCGAATCGCGCATCTACCGGGGCGCAACGTATGTGAGGGGTGAGGATGGCCAATGGCACCTGCAGCGGACTCGGGCCAGTGAATCGAATGAGGAGGGCGACCGGAGATGGACAAGCAATGCCGTCTCGAAGGTCAATTCAGTGCGGCAGTTGCTCCTGTCAGTGTGGCAGTTGCTCCTGGATACGTGTGAGAGGACTCTCCGCACCCCGCAGAAACGCATAAATCTTCCAGAGCGCGGCAAGGAGCAGTTCCAGAGCTTGGGACTTTGATAGCAACGACCACGCGCCCGCATTGCCACGACAGGATGCGGGCGTTCTGCATCTCTCTTCCGAGGTGTGGGATTCACCTTCTCCATTAAAATGTCCTTGCGTTCGCTCCTTGTCGACAATGGAATCGATCAACAGCAGCCCATTTCCGACGGTTGCCGGCGTGGGGATTTGAACCGCAGCCTGGACGGTGCGGCTGTCCCATCCGTCAGCCGTGTCAAGGGGCTGGCTTTCCCGCAACTCCGTTGCCTTGAAAAGGTTGGTGTCCGGTTGTCTGGCAGCATTCTTCCAGCGCGTTTTGCACTTGGCGCAAAGCGTGGGCGCGGCTCCGGATCGCGCCTGCTCTTGTTCACGCTGGAGTGTGCGCTGGGGATTGTGGCCGTGATTCTGGTAGCTGCCCTGGCGCACTGGTCGGGATGGCTGCTTCCGGTGGCCGTGCTGCTCTACCTGCTGATTGTGATTCCCATCGCCTTGCTGTACGGATTCTGGCAGGCGGTCATCGTGTCGCTCTCGGCGGTCGTGGTGCACGGCTTTTTCACCGCGCGTCAGCCGCAATTGCATGGCCTGGCCAATCCGGCCGCCGATCCAGTCAACACGGTCACGCTGCTGGCATTTGTGCTGGTGGCGCTCACGGTCAGCCGGCTTTCAGCGCGCGTCACCGGCCACGCGAGGGAAGCCGAGTCCAGGGGCGAACAGATGCACGATCTGTACGAGTTCACCCGGCGGACGCTGCAGATGAACCTCCACCTGGAGCCGGGCCCGCAGTTGGCCGAGCTGGTTCACGAGATCTTCCAGTTGGAGGCGGTGGCGGTCTTCGACGCCGACCTGCATCAGGTCTACCAGGCGGGAATCTGGAACGAGGACCCGCAGGAGCTGGCGCAGAACGTCTACTACTTCGAGACCTCGGACGACGATCCGGCAACCGGGGTGGGGCGGCGCGTAGTCCGGCTGGGGACGGTGCCGATCGGCAGCCTAGTGGTGCGGGGCGTGACCAGTCCGCTGACCAACAACGCCATCGCCTCGCTGATTGCAATTACCTTCGACCGCTACCGGGCCTTCGCCAACGAGAGCCGCATCGAGACGGAGCGCCGGACCGAGCAGCTTCGCGCGACGGTGCTGGACAGCCTGGCACATGCGTACAAGACGCCGTTGACGGCCATCCGCGCGGCCAGCACGGGCCTGGGAGAGATGGGCCAACTGTCGCCAGGACAGGCGGAACTGGTGGCGCTGATCGATGAACAGACCGGACTGTTGAGGGACCTGACAAACCGGCTGCTGACCACCGCCCGGCTGGATGCCGGCGAGGTCACCATTCATGCCACGCCGGTGGGCGTGAGATCGCTAATTGAAGAGGTTGTGGACAGCCTCAGAGACCGTTTGGCCAGCATGAAGGTTTCGATCGATCTCCAGGACGACAGCCTGGTCGTCTGCTGCGACCGCCAGTTGATGGTCATGCTGCTGACGCAGTATGTCGACAACGCATGCAAGTATTCGATCTTCGGCACCACCATCACTATCCGCGTGGTTCATGCCAACGCGGAGGCGATCTTTTCGGTGCATAGCTACGGTCCGGTGATTCCCATGGCGGACCGGGAGCGCATCTTTAACCGCTATTATCGTTCCAGTACCCGCTCGAACCGGGCCGCCGGCACCGGAATCGGACTTTCGGTGGCCAAACGCGTGGCGCAGATTCATGGCGGTTACGTCTGGGTCACAAGCGATGAAATCGAGGGGACTACATTCTTTGCGGCCATCCCAGCTCCTGAAATGAAGAGGTGTTCCTGATGAACCAGCCTGTCATTCGCATTCTTGTAGTCGACGACGAATCAGCCATCCGCAGGGCGCTGCGGCCTCCGCTGCTGGAACTCGGCTTTCAGGTTGTCGATGCCTCGCGCGGGGAAGAAGCGCTGCAAATGCTTCGCGCGGGGGCGTTCGATGTTGTATTGCTCGATATCAATATGCCGGGGATTGGCGGCATCGAAACGCTGCGCCGCATTCGCGTCTTTGCGCCCCGGCTGCCGATTCTGATGCTGACGGTTCGCGACCAGGAAGAGGACAAGGTGGAGGCGCTCGATCTGGGCGCCGACGATTACGTCACGAAGCCCTTCAGCACCCGGGAATTGATCGCCCGCATCCGCGCGGCGGTCCGCCGCGTCCGAGCCCCGTTCCGCGCCGAAGACGCGCCCATCGAGATCGGGGAGCTTCGTCTCGATCCGGTCAAGCGCAAGGTCACCAAGCGCGGCCAGCCGGTGCATCTGACGCGCAAGGAGTTCGATATTCTGCACTGCCTGATGAGCCGCGCCGGCCGGGTGATCACCTACGCACGGCTGCTGACTGCGGTGTGGGGCGCCGAGAGCCGCGAAGAGGTCGAGTACCTGCGCACCTTCGTCCGCCAGTTGCGCAAAAAGATTGAAGACGATCCCGCCAATCCCGTGTACCTGCTGACGGATGTGTACGTGGGCTACCGCTTTGCGGACGCCCAGATGTTCCAGGAGGCGAACGCGGCCGAGGCCGGGGACGGCGCGCCTGAAGCGGACGCGCCGGAAGCGGCGCCGGAAGAAGCATCCTAGCATCTCTGAAAGACCGGCTACTCGTCGTAGTGCAGCAGGCTGAAGACGTCGTACTCCGGGAAGCGGGCGCGGCCCTTGAGGAAATTCAGTTCCACGGCAAAGGCCAGCCCGGCGATCTCGCCGCCCAACTGCTTGACCAGCTTGATGGTGGCTTCCATCGTGCCTCCGGTGGCCAAGAGATCATCAACGAGCACCACGCGCTGGCCGGGCTGAATGGCGTCCAGATGAATCTCCAGCGAGTCCGAGCCGTACTCCAAGTCATAGGTGATGCGGGCCACGGGAGCAGGCAGCTTGCCCGGCTTGCGCACCGGCACAAAGCCGGCGTTGAGCCGGTAAGCCAGGGCCGGCCCAAAGATGAATCCCCGCGCCTCGATGCCCAGAACCAGATCGATTTTCTGCTTGATATAGTGCTGGGCCAGCGCGTCGATCGTATGCGCAAAGCCGGTCTTGTCCTTGAGCAGGGTGGTGATGTCGTAGAACAGAATCCCGGGCTTGGGAAAACCGGGCACCGTGCGCACCAGCGCCTTCAGGGCTTCCACATCGACGGGCTTGATCTCTTCGGGCATGCGTCTATCCCTTTCTGAACGAGACTTGCATGAGTTTACGGGAAGTGAACAGGCAGGCTGCGGTTCGGCTTCCGTATCGATTATAGAGGCTTGCGGAAGGCGATCCAGTGGGCAGATGACAGGGCCTAAATGCCTCTGCCTTGCGGGGACATTCTTCAATCCGCAGGCCGTTGTTCCTTTCAGTTTCTCGATAGGGTAAACTGGCTTGGTTCGGCTCGGGATCCATTCTGGAGGTTGTTCAATGAACGTTCCGTCGTTCAAGCAACCGAGCGCATTCCTTCCCCTGGCAATGTCGCTCACGGCACTGGGAGTGGTGCTTGGCCACGTAGCGATTTACGGCATTGTCCATGAGGCCGATGAGGGCACAGCTGCCCATCTGTGGCAGTTGCTCATGGCCGGGCAGATACCAATCGTGGTGTTCTTTGCGGTCAAGTGGCTGCCGCGTGCTCCGATGCGTTCGCTGCGCGTGCTTGCAGTGCAGGCCGGAGGAGTGCTGGCCTCCTGCGCCGCCGTCTTCTTTCTCACGTAGCGGGGAGACGGAGCAGCTTCTAGCTGCTAGCTTCTAGCCTCTAGCTCCAAGTACCGGAGGGCGAAAGCCGCAAGCTAACAGCTAGAAGCTGGAAGCTGCTTTTACCACGCGCCATCGATTATGAACGAACTCAGCCCCTCGGCCTCGCGCTCGTCGAGGTAGCGCTCGATGAGGCGGTCCACACGGGCACCGCGCGGTCCGCGACGCAGGCTGGCCCGCAGTTCAGCCAAGTCTTCGGCTGTGCCCGAGGCCACCACCTCCACCTCGCCCTCTTCGGTGTTGCGCACCCAGCCGCGCAGGTCCAACTCGGCGGCCTCCCGCTGCACATACCAGCGGAAGCCCACCCCTTGCACACGGCCTTGAATCAGAAAATGAAGAACCATCGCCGGCAACCAAGGCCAGTTTTGCAGATTTCCGCTACGGCGCGCAACAGCTTAATGCGTTAGCCTAAGCGTCACTCTTCCTCCAGCAGCGAGCGCAGCTTCTCAAGAGCCTGGCTGATCGCCACACGCTCCGCCCGCGTCGTTCGCCGCAGTGCTGCCTCCAGCGGCCCCGCGCCCAGCACCGGTACCCGATCCTGGATGAACCCGGTCACCTGCGCCGCTGGATAAATGCGACTCACGCGCCCATCCGCTGAGTCCGCCCGCCGTTCGACCAGTCCCCGCTTCTCCAGCCGGTCCACAATTCCACTCACAGTCGAGTGCGCCAGACTCACTTCGTGGCACAGCTCTTTCAGCGTTACGCCTGGTTGGCGCACCACCACCGTCAGCACGGTTACCTGAGGCGACGTAAGTTGGTTCTTCGCCAGTTCCGCCTCAAGCGGCTTGCGCAACACACGCCGAATGGCGTTCAGATCGCGCGCCATTCGTTCCGCCAGAACTGCATTCTCCGTCCGTCCCGCCACGCCTTCCTTACGCCTCCTGGTCAATGCGCACTTGGATCTAGAACAACCATGGCACCAACGCCTTCACGCGCCTCCGGTACTCCGGGTAAGTCGCGGGAAACGTTTGCGTCATCAACTGTTCTTCCACCCTTATCTTTAACAGGAAGGCGATCAGCAACAGAAAGAAGGCCACCACGCACCTCCACTCGCCAATCGCCAGCGCGGTTCCCGCCACCCCGATCAGTATCCCCGTATAGATCGGATGTCGAGTCAGCGCATAGGGCCCTGAAACAATCAGCTCATGATCGGCCTTTACCGTAACACGCCCGCTCCAGTTCGCTCCCAGCGTCAACCGCGCCCAAACCGAAAATCCGCACCCCAATGCCGCGAGGGCGAGGCCCGTCGCCTCAACCCAACTGAGCTCCGGTACAAAGCGCAACGCCAGCCAACTGTGCCGGAACCAGCCGCTGCCCAGAAGAACACCGCTTGAGAAAGTCATGGTCGCAAGCGGCAGGCGTTGCGTCATGGCCTGGGAACGAACCGTCCGTTTGGCAAAGGCCGCCGCGACCAGCCAAACAATTCCCCATACAGTCCAGACGCCGGCAAGAGCGAAATAAAGGCGCAGTGGCATTTCGTGAAACTCCGTCGTATACGATACGTCGTATACGACATATATTTCCAAACTGCCTCCTTTTTGTCAAGCCTGCGCATATCCCCTTAGCATCCCGCGTTGCGCAACTCCGCCGAAAACGCCCGCCTCTTCGCGCTACACTGGAGTTCATCATGGTTTTCGTCCTCGACAACTACGATTCGTTCACCTACAACTTGGTCCAATACCTGGGAGAACTGGGCGCTAAGGTCGAGGTCTATCGCAACGACGAGCTGACGGTGGAGCAGGTCGAGGCGCTGAAGCCTGAGCGCATCCTACTCTCGCCCGGTCCCTGCACGCCGAGCGAGGCGGGCATTCTGGTTCCGCTGATCCGGCACATGGCCGGTTCGCCGCGGCGAACGCCGATTCTTGGCGTCTGTCTGGGCCATCAGGGCATCGGCGAGGCCTTCGGCGGGCAGGTGGTGCGCGCGCGGCAACTGATGCACGGCAAGACCAGCCCGGTGGAGCACGACGGCAAAGGCATCTTCGCCGGACTCGCCTCACCGCTCACCGCTACCCGCTACCACTCACTGATCGTGGCCGAGGAATCGCTGCCCGCTGAATTAATCGTCACAGCTCGCACCCCAGGCGCCAACGGAGACGGCTCGGTCATCATGGGCCTGCGCCACCGCAGCCTGCCCATCGAGGGCGTGCAGTTCCATCCCGAGAGCGTTTTGACCGAGGGCGGCCACCAGATGATCCACAACTTCCTGGAGATGTAGCGTCGATGCGAGCCCCGTTTCGAGTCCGCATGTCCATGGATTTCCATCCTTGCGATAGAAACAGATCGCAAGGATGGGGCACGGAGCAGTTGTTGGGTATCGCCTGTCTTCCTCTATTTCTGGCGGCTCTTGCGCTTGCGCCGGTGTTATGCGCCCAGAATTCTCCGCCGGCTCAACCTTCTCAAGCTGCCCAGGTTTCTCAACCCGCTCCACCCGCCCAGGCAGAATCCGGTCCCATCGCCATCGTTCCGCTGGCCAGCACGAACCCCGATGCCGCGGCGAAGGTTACCGGCGCGCTCGAGGTATCTCAGGGCAAGGCCATCATCGGGGCAAGCGGCTCAGTCACCTCCGGCAGCCAGACGACCGAGGTTGTGCTGCCCCATCGCGGTGTGCTGCGCGTCTGCGCCACGACGACCGTCAAACTGGCCGCCGACTCCAGCGTTCCAGCCGGCGAAGTCCCCGGCCTGCTCATGGCTCTGGACCACGGCGCCGTCGAGGCCAGCTTTGCCACCGGCCAAAACTCCGACATTTTGCTGACACCGGACTTCCGCATCCTCATCAGTGGTCCGGGCGCGCTCGAGGTGAAGGTCCGCCTGGGGCAGCACGGCGACACCTGCGTGGACAACGCCGGGGCCCCCAGCGACAGGTCTTCGCCGCTGGGGTGGAAGGCCGGGGCGAACGCGCCCTACGTTCTGGTTTCGAGCGTCTTCGACGGCGGCGCCTACCGCGTGCAGCCCGGCCAGCGCGTGATGTTCGAGCACGGCAGCCTGCGCGAGGTGGTGGACAACGAGAAGGAGCCTTGCGGCTGCCCGCCTCCGCCGGAGCCGCAAAGCAACGAGTTTCCGCTGGCGCAGAGCGAAGGCCTTGCGCCACTGCCTAAGCCGGCTCCCACCACACCCAACCAAAACTCCGCCCCAACGCAGTTGGTCGAGCCTCTGGTTTATAAGAGCGCCGACCACGCAGCCCAGCCAGCAGCGTACGCAACTCCGGCAGCCGGCGCAAGCGCAAATCCGGCCGCGAATCCGCCTGTGGCCAAGAAAAAGCCTGGATTCTTTTCGAAGATGGGCCGCTTCTTTCGCAAGCTGTTTGGCGCGGAGTAAGGGTTGCGGCACGTGCGCCCGATCATCCAGTTGATCCCTGATCCCGGACCCTTGTATCTACATCTCCCTCGCGCGCTCGACGGCGCGAATGACGGCCTGGGCCTTGTTCATCGACTCTGCATGCTCCAGCTCAGGCACTGAGTCGGCCACGATGCCCGCGCCGGCCTGCACGTAGCCCTTGCCGCCGATTGCCAGCATGGAGCGAATGGCGATGCAGGAGTCCAGGTTGCCGGAGAAGTCGGCGTAGAGGACCGCGCCGCCATAGGTTCCGCGCCGCGCCGGCTCCAGCTCCTCGATGATCTCCATGGCCCGTACCTTGGGCGCGCCGGAGAGCGTGCCGGCGGGGAAACAGGCGCGCAGGGCGTCGACGGCGGTGAGTTCGGGCTTGAGGCGGCCTTCGATGCTGCTGACAATGTGCATCACGTGCGAATAGCGCTCGACGAACATCAGCCGATCCACCTTGACCGAGCCGAACTGGCTTACCCGGCCCACATCGTTGCGGCCCAGGTCCACCAGCATCACGTGTTCGGCGCGCTCCTTTTCGTCGTGGAGCATCTCCTCGGCCAGCGCCTGGTCTTCCTTCTCCGTGGCGCCGCGGGGGCGCGTTCCGGCGATGGGCCGGTACTCCACCTTGCCATGGTGTACGCGCACCAGCAGCTCCGGCGATGACCCCGCCAACTCCACCGTGGGTGGTTTTAACTTTTTGGTCGAGTGTTTTGGAAGGTCCGGCAGCCCGCCCAGCGGACCCTCCGGCGCAAAGCGCAGGAAGTACATATAGGGGCTGGGGTTGACAGTGCGCAGCGCGCGGTAGACCTGGAAGCTGTCCACGCCCGGCTCCACGTCGAAGCGCTGCGAGATCACGGCCTGGAAGATGTCGCCGGCGGCGATGTACTCCCTGGTGCGGGCCACGGCGGCCAGAAAGTCTTTCTTCGCCGTCCGGTGTTGCACCTTCAACTTGCCCTTGACCGGTTGAGCGGCCAGCCTGGGCAGTGGCTGGGCCAGGCGTTTTTCGAGCTTGTCGAGCCGCTTCAGGGCCTTGTCGTAGGCATCGGCGGGCTTGCCGCGTGATACGTCGGCCGTCGCCACCAGCCAGATCTCCTTGCGCACGTGGTCGAAGGCCAGAACCTCGTCGAAGAAGAGCAGGCAGGCGTCGGGAACGCCGAGTTCGTCTTTGGCCAGCTCGGGCAGCCGCTCGATCTGGCGCACCGCGTCATAGGCGAAGAATCCCACCGCCCCGGCGGTAAACGGCGGCAGCCCCTCCAGGCGCGCCGGCTTGTGTCCGCTGAGCGCGCGGCGCAGCACGGCGAAGATGTCGCCCTCCATCTGGACGACTTTCTTGCCTTCGGTGATGATGATCTCGCGGCCCCGGGCCACAATCCGCTTGAACGGAGCCAGGCCGATGAAGGTGTAGCGGCCCAGCTTCTCGCCGCCCTCGACCGACTCCAGCAGAAAGCACTCCCGCTCCGGCCAGGCCGCGCGCAAGAATGCCGAGACCGGCGTTTCCAGGTCGGCGGCGAGGATGCGGCAAACGGGAACGAGGGTGTGCTCACGAGCGAGCGCGAGGAACTCTTTGCGGCCGGGCTGGACGGGATGAGAAGAGGCTTTCACTTCAGACAAGTGTAATTGCTCCGGAGGCTGCGGGGCTGGTTCTGGCCCCCCGGTGGCCCGTTGCGTACAATACGATCATTGCGGGGCATGGGAGCGAACCCTGCCGCATCCACGGCATGGATTCGTTTTTCGCATCCAGCGCGTCCTGCGGCAGGCGATTGAAGATTGGAGAGGCGCATGGCAGGCAAAACCCCCAGTGTCACTTTGGACCAGGAGATCAACCCCTGGGAGGCGCAAAGCGCGCGCTTTGACTTTGCGGCGCGCAAGCTGAATCTGGAGGCGGGGCTGTGGAAGATGCTCAGCACCCCCTCGCGCGAGATCATCGTCCACTTCCCCGTAACCCTGGATAGCGGTCAGATCGAGATGTTCACCGGCTTCCGGGTGCAACACTCCATCGCCCGCGGTCCCTGCAAGGGCGGCATCCGCTATGCGCCGGACGTGACCCTGGACGAGGTGCGGGCGCTGGCCAGCTGGATGACGTGGAAGTGCGCGGTGGTCAACATCCCCTTCGGCGGCGCCAAGGGCGGCGTGATCTGCGACCCGAAAAAGATGAGCCAGGGCGAGCTGGAGCGGATGACCCGCCGGTATACCTCGGAGATCATCGACTTCATCGGGCCGGAAAAGGACGTTCCCGCGCCCGACATGAACACCAACGAACAGACCATGGCCTGGATCATGGACACCTACTCGATGCACATGGGGCATACGGTGACCAGCGTGGTGACCGGCAAGCCGCTGAACATCGGCGGCTCGCGCGGGCGGATCGAGGCCACCGGGCGCGGCGTGCGGGTGGTGTGCGACGAGAGCCTGCGCTATCTGAACCTGGCCATCGACGGCTGCAGGGTGGTGATTCAGGGATTCGGGAACGTGGGCTCGAACGCGGCCCGGCTGATGATGGAGCACGGCTACAAGATCGTAGGCATCGCCGAGCGGGATGGCGGCCTGGCGAACCCCAACGGCATCGACATCCACCAGTTGATCGAGTACAAGTACCGCAACGGCACCATACTGGGCTTTCGCGGCGCCGAGGCCACGCCCAGCGAAGAGCTGCTGGAGTCGGAGTGCGAAATCCTCATCCCCGCGGCCACCGAGAACGTGATTACCAGCCGCAACGCCGACGCCATCAAGGCGCGCATCGTCGTCGAAGGCGCCAACGGCCCCACCACCGCGGTGGCCGACGAGATTCTGGCCGACAAGCGCATCTTCATCGTGCCCGATATCCTGGCCAACGCCGGCGGCGTTACCGCCAGCTATTTTGAGTGGGTGCAGGACCGGCAGGGATATTTCTGGAAGGAAGCCATCGTCAACGAGCAACTGGAAACCATCCTGCGCGACAGCTTCGACGACGTAGTGCGCTACGCCGAGGCACACAACGTAAACAACCGCATCGCCGCCTATATGCTGGCCATCGACCGCGTGGCCTTCACCATCAAGCAGAGGGGCATCTACGCGTAGCCACCTGCGGTGGGGCCAACCGCTCGCAATTCGCTCGCATCGACGATTACAAGGTAGGTCAACGGACGATACAACTATAGCGGGATGGGTATGAAGCTCATCACGCTTTGGTTTTTTGCGCGCAACACGAGGAAGAGTGGTGAGACTCCGCCCCGGCTTGCCGGTGCGATAATGGAGCCAAGCCTCAACCATTTGTCCCTGCATGACCCAAGACCCATGAACCTGCCCAACTCCATCACGATGAGCCGGATTCTTATGATTCCGCTGCTGCTGTGGATTCTGACGCCGCACTTTCCCTGGCATGGGCATGGTACGCAGGAGATTACGGCTTCGGTCTTGTTTGTGCTGGCCTCGATCACCGACGGCCTGGACGGCTACCTGGCCCGCAAGCGCAAGCAGATCACGACCATGGGCATGTTGCTGGACCCCATCGCCGACAAGGTCATGGTGACCGCCGCTCTGATCGCCCTGGTAGCCTACAACCCCCAGGTGGTCAAGGTCTGGATCGTGGTGGTCATCATCGGCAGGGAGTTCCTGATCTCCGGATTGCGCTCCATCGCTTCCTCAGAGGGTTTCACCATCGAGGCCAGCGAGTTGGGCAAGCTCAAGACGGTCATCCAGATCGTCTGCGTGGTTTCCGCGATTCTGGCCCATGGCTGGCGCCAATGGCAGTTCGGCATGCTCATCGTTCCGGTAAAGTGGATCGCTATAGCCGCCATCTACTTTACGGTGCTGGTTTCCGTCATCTCCGCGATCGACTACTTCGTGGGCTTCTGGAAAAAGATCGACCATGCCAGCAAGGACCGCCGCAAGGCATTCGTGCTTACGCGCCGCAAGAGCGCGAGCACGCCTTGAGCCAATAGAGCGGTTCGAGAGGCAAAAGAGCCCCGGCCAAGGCTGGGGCTCTTTTGTGGGATGGTTTCGTTTGGCCGGCTATTACGCCAGGGCCGGAACCGGTTCCGGAATGCGGATAACCGGGGCGGCAACGGGCATGGGCGCATGAGCCGGAACGGCTGCCGGCTGCGGATGGATCCCGCGGGTGAGGCGGTGGACGAAGTGGTAGGGCGGCCAGGGGCCGGAAAGCTGCATCTGGCACTCCCGCATCATGGCGCTGGTGGTGGCGAACTTGCTCTGGTAGCGCTCCACGTACTTATGCTCGATCAGGTGGGCAATATCCAGCACCACCCTGCCGCTTTCAGTGAGCCGGCAACTCACTTCTTCGTCCAGGGGCAGAAATAGCCGATGCATCTGGAAGCTGACAGCGCGGGCGCGTGTTTGGCGCTCGTGCGCGCGGGCCGCGTTCTGGCGCAGCTTGGCGAGATACTGCCGGCCAGCGCTCTGGGCAGGCAGATGCTGGTCGATCTCGCGCCCACAGTGGTCGTCGACGAACATCTTCAGGTGCATCTCGGTCTTGCCGCGCAGCTTGTCGATGTGGCCGAGAAACTGGCGCTGGTTGGAGCGGATGGACCTGCGCAGGCACTCGTCGTCGTTGAAGACGGTTCCAAACCGGAAGGGCAGCACCGTGGAATGCCGGAAACAGTCGGCGATGACCCGGGCATGGTCCACGCCGGATTGATGGTTCAGGGTTTCCGCGGGGTTGTGTTCGCTGACCACGACGGCCAGCTCGCTGGCGGGGTAAAGAAAGACCTGGTTGCCGCTCACACCGAGGACCGATTCCATCGGAACAGGTTTGCGATGACGGGCCATTTCAGGAAATGCTTGTCTTTCACCGATGCAGTAGGCATACCATGCCATAACGAGATACTCCGATTGCGTGCGCCGGCGAGCGCCGCTCGTTGGTAAAGCTCTGTGAACTTGGGAACAACTGCATAGTGGACGTAAGACCGGGCTATAGTAAGCAGACCCGGATGAACTATGCCGAATACTAACCTCCTGAAAATACGACTGGCAACATCCACCACGGCGAAGTTCGTAAAAAGGCGGCAAAATTCATCAATCTGTGTTCACATAATCAACATTCCGGTTGATGACATGAAAGCCAGTTCATTCAAGCCCGCACCGGTTGTTTGGCGTGTGAAACGAAGTCCCCACATGCAGTCATTCTGTCGATTCTGGGCAAGGAGCGGCCACTTCCAATGGCGCGAGGCCGGAACGCGGAGCGATGGGCGCTAGGGCAGAATGTGCCGGATCAGGAGAAACAGATACACATTCAGGAGGACGGATAACCCCAGAAGGGTCAATGCAAAATAAGCAAACAGATTGACTTTTTTGCCGACGGCCTTCAGATCCACGAGGAGTTTCTGCTGCTCCAGCGTATTGCTGTCCGTGGCTTCGCGCACCATTTGCAACTGATCCTGGACCCGCTTCAGCGACAAATTCTGCTCCACGACCTGATTGCGCAGTTCACGATGCTGCGCCCGGAGCTCGGCCAGCCCGTCCTCAATGGGCGCGAGGTCGACCGGCGGGGGCGGCGGTGGCGCTTGCAAATGCGGGCTGAGGAGATTGGAGACCGCGGTACCGACATTTCCGTCCAGCAGAGGCAAAACGCGCTGGACTAACGGCAACGTCAAGCGCAGCGCATTCATGGCGCGCTGAAAGCCCGAGGGCCGCTCCCCCGCTGGAGCTGATGAGTTGGCCAGCGCGCGCCTTGGAGGAGGGATTGCCGTGAGACGTTGCGGATCGCCCTGGATCTGCGTTTGTGGGGTCGCACCTCGAATTCCAACCGGCAGCGGGAACCCGACAGCGCGCGGATTCGGCTCATCCGCAATTTCTGCCCGGCGGCCCGGATCGCTCAATTCAAAACCCTCTGCATCGTTCATGGGCTTCCTTCTTCCTTCACTATATAAGGGATTTCCGCATCTGGCGGGCAATCAGGTCCGGTCCCGAGTGAATCTCCCGGCGCCACCGCCCTGGCGGTGCGAGCAGGCCCTCACGCCCATGATGGCCGTGGTCGCGTATCCTCATTCACAGGAGAGGCGTGTGAAACCAGTCCTTGCCCGAACGCTCCGCAGCCTGCAACGCAACATCCTGGCGGGCATCATCACCATCGGACCTTTGTTCGTTACCTATCTGATCTTCAGCTTCCTCCTCGGCTCCCTGGCCAAGGCCGGATTGCCTGTGGTCCAGCTATTGGCGGTCCTCTTTCCCAGGGCGTGGCTCAACCAGCCGTGGCTGCAGTCTCTGACGGCCATCGTGCTTACCTTGATCGTGCTCTACGTGGTGGGCCGCTTGACTTCGCTGGTCATTGGCCGCCAAGCATTCAGCCTATTCGAGGCGGTGTTGGAGCGCCTGCCCTTTGTGGCCAAGGTATACACGTCGGTGCGCCAACTGCTGGACACCATGATGGCCAAGAAGGAGGCCAGCCAGCGCGTGGTGCTGGTGGATTTCCCGATTCCAGGCCAGAAGTCGATCGGCTTCTTGACCCGGATCATGACCGACACGACGACCGGTGAAGTGCTAGCCGCGGTCTTGCTACCCAACGCCATCAACCCGACCTCGGCCTTTTTGCAGATTCTGCCCATCGAACGAGTTACAGACACCGACCTGACGATGGAGCAGGCGATGAGCATGATCATGACGGGCGGAGCCGTGGGACCGGAGAGCATTCGCTACTCGCAGCCGGCGCTTTCGACGGGGCCGGACTTTATGCCGCCTGCGCCCTCGGCTTGACCTTGGCCGGGGATTTGCTTTTCGCGTCAACCCAAATGTCGTGCTTGTTTTGCAGGTTCAGCCAGAACTCGGCGGAGTTGCCGAAACAGGCGCTGAGGCGCATGCGGTATCGGCCGTGATTCCTCACTTGCCGAGGACAATATCGTTCACCCGCGGCGCGGAGACGCGCAGTTTCTTGGCCAGCCGGTAGCTGGAGAGCCCCGGCGGCTCCATGAACTCCGTCTTGAGAATCTCGCCGGGATGGATAGATTAGGCAAAGGGGATCTTCTTCATGGCGTCTCCTGGCCGCCCGGCGCGTCGTCGGCCAGCGCCTCTCCGGCGTGGCCGCTCTCCCTGGCCACCTTGCGCAGGCTGACGTGCTCCAACTGCGCCCAGACGAGGCCCACGGGCACGATGCTCAGGAAGGTAACAAGTAGCAACGTGGCGGCGCAGGCGGTGGCCGTCTCGGGCGGCAGGCTGAAGACGTTTCTCAATATTTCTTCCAGCGCGGCAATCTGGGTAAACCAGCCCAGCACCGGCAACTGAACGATACTAGCCACGCCGCCACCGACCATGAGCACCATGCACTTGCCCAGGGTTACAGAGGCTCGCTGCGGGCCGCTGAAGAAGGCCTGCGTCCCTTCCACATAGGCCATCGTAATCAGCCCCCACATGGCCATTGAAAGCAGCAGCGTGAGGGCAAAATCGGCAGGCGTGCGCAGCGTGTTCAGGCCGGTGCGGAAGCCGCGAATCTTTCCTCCCACGGCATGGCCCAGGCGCCTGGAGACGATGCCGAAGGCGCCCTCCATGAATGAAGCCACAACTCCCCCGGCCAGGCGCACGGCAACCAGAAACAGGGCGCCCAGCACGGTGCCGGCCAGACCCCAGTAGCCGAACTTCCGGAACAGCTCAGGATGGGGAAGCGTTCCGGCCGTGGCCAGCAACATGGCGGAGGAAAAGAACAGGCCCATCGAGCCGGCGTCAAAGAGCCGCTCGACGATGTAAACCGCGATTTGGGTGCTGAGCGGCAAGCCGGTCTTCCTGGCCACCAGGTAAGGCCGCACCAGATCCGCGATTCTGCCGATCAGCGCGACCGCCGTGAAGCCTATCACCTGCGTTCCCAGCAGCAACAGCGGCGGCACCTTCTTGTTGGGCTTGAGCAGCAAGGCCCAGCGCGCGGAGCGAAAGATGTAGGCCAGGTAGATGCAGCCAACGGCAACGCCGATCCTGCGCCAGTCGGCCAGCTTGAATTGCTCTATAAACGCATGCCAGTGGAAAGGATGCTTGTGCTGCCCATAAACTCCCAGCGCGACCAGCGCAACCAGGAGGACCAAGCTCAGGATCAATTGCTTCTTTTTCAAACGTTCTCCGTTCGGCGGCTGTAGACTCTCTTCATTCTATCGAGCGGGGCAGGTATAAAAAGTGGTGGGCAGTGAGGGACTCGAACCCCCGACTTCCTGCTTGTAAGGCAGGCGCTCTAACCAACTGAGCTAACCGCCCACGCAGGACGGCAAGGCGATTGCGGCCTTCTGAAATCATACCAGCGCGATTACCCCGGCGGGGTGGGCCACGCTCTGGCCTGAGTTGATAGACTCAGCCGGTGGGCCGTCTGATTGTCAACGCCGACGACTTCGGGCTGACGGCCGGGGTCAATCGCGCGATCTCGGAGTTGCATGGGGCTGGGGTGCTCACCAGCGCCACACTGATGGCTCGGGCCACTGCCATGGGCGCGGCCGCCGGCATCGCGCGCGCTACACCCACGCTGGGCGTGGGCTGCCATGTGGTTCTCGTGGATGGAGATCCTGTACTGCCGCCGGGGGAGATTCCCACACTCGCTGAGCGGCGGACGGGCCGTTTTCAGCCGGCGCTGGGCAGGTTTTTGCAGCGGCTCCTTGCGGGCCGCATCCGCGCCGCCGAGGTGGAGGCCGAAGCCGCAGCGCAAATCGCGCTGCTCCAGGCTGAGGGCATTGCACTTACGCACATTGACACGCACAAGCACGTGCATATGTTTCGCCCCGTGTTTGAGCCCCTGCTGCGCGCGGCGGCCGGTTGCGGCATCCGCGCCATTCGCAATCCGTTTGAACCGGCGTGGAGCCTGCGCGCCACGCCCGGCGCTCCCTGGCTGCGGCGGGCGCAGGTGAGCCTTCTGCGGCGGCTTGAACCTGCTTTCCGGCGCATTGTGGCGGAAGAAGGCTTTACAACCACGGACGGAGCCATCGGTGTGCTGGCGACCGGGACCCTTGATTCCAAAACAGTCAGTTCCCTTCTGCGCAGCATTCCGCCAGGCACATGGGAGCTGGTGACGCATCCCGGCTACAACGACGCCGATCTGGCCCAGGCTCGCACCCGCCTGCTGGCCTCGCGGGAGACCGAGCGGGAGGCGCTGTACGCGCTGAAAGAATTTCCCGCGATCGAGCTGATCTCCTTCGTGGATTTGAAGACTGGCGCCAGCGCAGTTCTGTGACCAGCGGAAGTCTTTGATTCAAAACAAACTGGACGCCGCCTGCATCTTCCGCGCCGCCGCAAGCGTCCAAGTCGAAGACAGACAATGAATTGATGGGGAAGGCCTTATGCGCATCGGCATCACCTGTTATCCCACCTACGGCGGTTCGGGCGTGGTGGCCACGGAACTGGGCATCGAACTGGCCGCGCTGGGCCACGAGGTGCATTTCATCTCCTATTCGCAGCCATTCCGGCTAAACGGGCGGGACGAAGGGATCCTGTATCACGAAGTTCCGGTTTCCAGCTACCCGTTGTTCGAGTTCCCTCCCTACGACCTGGCGCTGGCGTCGCGGATGGCGGAAGTTGCTGAATTCAATGAGCTTGATCTGCTGCATGTACACTACGCGATACCCCACTCGGTGAGCGCGCTGCTGGCACGGCAGATGCTGGCCGCCAAGGGGCGGCGGCTGCCCTTTGTGACCACACTGCACGGCACAGACATCACGCTCGTGGGTCTGGACCGCTGCTACCTTCCCATCATCCGCTACGCCATCCAGGAGAGCGACGGGGTCACGAGCATCTCCAACTACTTAAAGGCTAAAACGGTCGAGGACTTCGGCGTGACGCGGGAGATTGAGGTGGTGGAGAACTTCGTCAACTGCGATGTTTACAGGCCGTACAAGGATGAGGCCAGAAGGGCGGAAGCGCGCAGGCGGCTGGCTGCGCCGGAGGAGGCGATCCTGATGCATCTCTCCAATTTCAGGCCGGTCAAGCGGGTGGTGGACGTGGTGAAGATCTTTGCGCGGGTGGTGCGCGAGACGCCGGCGCAACTGGTACTGGTGGGAGACGGACCGGACCGGTCGGCGGCGGAGTGGCTGGCGCACGACCTGGGAATTCACGCCAAAGTTCACTTCATGGGCAAGCTGGAGCGGGTAAATGAGGTGTTGCCGCTGGCCGATATCTTGTTGATGCCAAGCGAGTTGGAGTCGTTCGGGCTGGCGGCGCTGGAGGCCATGGCGTGCAAGGTTCCGTCGATTGCGACGCGGGTGGGAGGGGTGCCGGAGCTGATCGACGATGGGGAGACGGGGCTGCTGTACGAGGTAGGTGATATTGACGGCATGGCCTTGGGAGCATTGAGCTTGCTCCAGGACCGGGAGCGGCTGGACGCGATGCGGGAGGCGGGCCGGAAGACGGCGCAGAAGCGCTTCTGCTCCTCGCTGGTGGTGCCGCACTACGTGCGCTATTACGAATCAGTTCTCAGCAGAGCGAACAGTTGACAGTTGACCACCGGCCACCGGCCACTGACTACCTGCCACTGACCACTGATCACTGTTCACTGACAACTGTCTCTTCGGCGAAGACCGGGGTAAAGTCGAGCCGTCGCCAGAAGCTGTCGAGGAGCGCTACGGTTTCGGGGCTCGTTTTGGTGGTGGTGCGGAGGAGAATCCGGGCGCCGGGGCTTCCGGCCAGGCTGGAGGCTTCTTGGGCGATGGCGACGCACTTGTCCGGACGGTAGGTGCAGGCGGCCAGGTCGGCGATGGAGAGGCGCGTGGTGGGAGTGGCCAGGACCGTGCGGGGCGGGGCCATGCGGTCCAGGAGCAAGAGGATTTCGAGCTTGGACTCCAACTCATCCGGCACGCAGTCGATGGCCAGATCGGCGTCGCGGACGGCGTCCTCGATGGTGGAGACGAAGGTGACGCCAACAATGCTGTCATCCTGAGCGGAGGTCGCCGCGGCGGATGCATCCGGGGTCCCCGGCGACAGGTCTTGGTCGCTGGGGTGGGGAGTCGAAGGACCTGCTTCTTGGCCGCCGGATGCATTCAAAGAACTCTTGGGACACAACTCCAGGCCCAATTGCTGACGCAGGGCTTCCTGGGCGTGATGCAGGTTGGCGGGCATCACGTCTTCCAGCAGGACATGGAAACCGGCGCGAGCTGCCGCGAGGGCCAGCCAGCGGCCCAGGGGGCCGGCTCCGATGATGGCGACAGTGGACAAAGTTCAGGCTTGCCTGACAGACAGGGCTTCGATGACATCCTCTGCGCTGGGCTTGGCGTTGAGCATGTGTTCGGCGACGCGGGCGCGCTCCTCCTGGGTGAGAGCGGGGATGGTGGCCAGAATCCGGCGCAGGGTTACGGCAACGTCGTCAATGTAGTTCATCAGGCGGATGGCTTCTCCGGAGAGCGGCATGGTTTCCCTCGATGGTGATCTTCCCTTCTCATTGTAGGCGGTGGGGTTGGGGAGGGGGAAGGCGGGGTAAGGACATCCTATTTTCGGGTTTGCGTGGTTCGAGCCACTGGTCTGCTTTTCAACCCTGCTCAGGGCCCACGCTGCTTACGTTTCTCTCTCTGGGTCTTGCGCTCCCCTCGGCGCAGAGTCGGGGCCGTAATAAATGTTCTTGCTCAGCTTCTCTGAGAGCTCTCTTTCGATAATTCCCTCTCGCTCCAGCTTTTCGCCAAATTTCGCGACCTTTTGGACGTAGCACCCAACGTCGTCCGCCACCTGACGCGCAATTACTTCGTCCTGGGGTTGTGAGGAGCGGATCGAGCCAATGATCTTGATTTCCTCTTCCGTGTAACGTCGCTCTAGTAGGCCAAGTTCGTATTTCTTAAGTGGCGTTTGGTCCTCGATGCAGATTCCGAGGAGTTTCCCTCTGATCCGGAGTTCGCTTTCCTTGTATATGGCCTTGCAGGTTGGGCAGGAATACTTGGGCTCTGCTTCCTTCTCGAAGAAGCTATCAAACGCCGCCAGATCGTCATCGTAGGCGAACCGCTGCTGCCTAAGCACGTTCTTGTCTGTTGCGAATGAGAGATTGTTCTCCAGACAGATTCCGTAGTCGATGCAATACAGACTGCGGGACAGTTTCTCCTTCTTTGTGGTTCGACTCTTCGTCAATAAGTGAACTAGGAAGAACATGCTTAGGTACTTCAGCTTGGCTTCATTCTTCGGGAGAACCAGGAAGTGACTGGTTGGGTTTTCGGCTCTGCCGCGTTCGGATACAGCACGACTCAAGATCGTCTCCCAAATCTCTGACACGAATTGTGGAATGGCCACTCCATCCCTGGAGGCGCCTTCGAGTTGGTTAACGTATGCATTCGAAGCGTACCTAATCCCGTAGTCGATGTCTGATTTCTGTATTTTTCTTTCCGAGGGCAATGCCCGGCTCCATGCTTGTTTCAATACGATTCCAAGCGTCCGGGGAACTCCCATCGCGGCACGACTAAGTTCGCGCCATGCGTCTGCCGGTTCCTCGAAGATTTGTCGCGGGGACACATGCGCATAGGCCTTGATTCGCTCTGTGACAATTCGTTCGGTTAGGGACTCTAGTTCGCTCATCGCCGAATTTAGCGACCCGCTCCGTTCCACAAACGCGTCGAGGTCGAGGGAAACCTCAAATAGATCGCGTTGCAAGATCAGCGAACTGCCTAGGCGGTAATTATCTGTGATGGCGCACAGCTTAATGAAAAGGCCTGAATGATTACCGACGATCTTCTTAAGAAGAGTCGTGAAGCGCCTTTGCAGGTCTTCGGAGAGTGCGGAAAACTCATCGACGAGCAGCAGGACAGAAGAAATCTCGGCTGCGTCCCGAAGCTCACCGATGATTCTGAGGATGTCCGCGATAGTCAGGCGGTAGGAAACCTTGTACCCACCCTTCTCCTCCTGCTCCATGAGCGACTCGGTTGATCGCTTCCCTTCAAGAACTAATGATGGCGCTTCGGAGAGTCTGGCCGAGGCTGATGCCTCTGACTGCCTTTTCATCTTTGATAGGTCTCTTGTCTCCACAGGCCCGGACTGGTCGACAATCCTCGGCACCCCAGATCTCAGGACATCGGCGAGGGTCTTTAATAGCCTTTTAGTCTCCTTGGCTTGCTTTTGCTCTGCCGATTTGAAGAGCTTGGAGAAAAGAGCAGGCTGCGCGTTTACTGCCGGCCAGGATCTGCCGATCTCCTCCGTCATCGCATCGCAGAGTTCCGACGCGAAGACATGTTCGAACTCATCGAATTCGCCCTCTCGAATTTCTGAGAGGGATTGACACTTTCCCAAGTCGAGGTAGATTGCGAGCGTGCGCGGCTTTGCAATGCAGTGCTCATACGGGCCCCACGACCGCATGCTCTCTACTAGCGCGCGATATAAGAGAGTGGTCTTTCCCGTACCCCTCCTCCCTACAATAAGTTAGTCATTCTCACTGAGAATCTGGCTGAGGAACCCGTAGTAATCGACGTAGTACTGCGCGAGAAGATTTAACTTGTTGTTGTCTTTTAGCGGGATATAGTCTGTCCGCAGCATGGAGGTGAAAGCGTCATCGATCTGAAGGTTGCTCATACAGTTGCTCACTCCCAGAGGAGGCTTTTGGAGACTCTGTCCACAACGATACTGCTGCTTTCATGATTGCACAATGCCCGGATTGATCACCCTCGGCCACTGCTTATCGCTTCCTGCGTCCCTGGCTTTAGAAGTTTTCCCTTAAGGCAGGTCCTTCGACTGCACTTCGCTTCGCTCGGGATGGCAGCATTTTGGGGGATGGCGGCGTCTGTGGGGGTTGCACGGCGCGGTTACAATAGCGGCATGAGCGATTCGGCGGAAACTGTGGCGCGGGCGTTTGCGAGTGCGATCAACCGGCAGGATGTGGAGGGGCTGGCGGGGTTGATGACGGAAGGGCACCGGTTTGTGGACTCTCTGGGCAATGCGGTGGAGGGCCGGGAGAAGATGCAGGCGGCGTGGGCCGCGTACTTCCTCATGGTTCCGGACTACACGATTGCCGTGGAAGAGAGCTTCTGCGATGGTCCGGTGGTGGTCATGCTGGGGGTGGCGCAGGGGACGTACGCGCCGAACGGGCAGTTGAAGGCGGAGAACCGGTGGAAGACGCCGGCGGCGTGGCGGGCGTCGATCGAGGACGGCAAGGTGGCGGAGTGGCGGGTGTATGCCGATAACGAGCCGATGCGGCGGCTGATGGCGAAGAAGGGTTGAGGGGACGGCGCAGGAAAAAGAATAGACCTATATCGATTATCCTTCTGGATTCTGGGGAAGCCGCGAGGAATCAAATAACCCGGACAGACCTTGCGTCTCTATGTGATGGGAGAAGATTCAGGGCAAAAAAACGTCCCGAGTTGCCGGCTCCAACGCTTCGCACTTCGCCCCGGCCGCGGATAGCTCCGTGGCCGACACCTGGCACTCTGCGCTCAGCACGGATTGCTCCGTGTTTTGCACTGAGTTCCCTGTGCTGGGCACGGATATCTCCGTGCTCAACACTTAGCGCTCCTAGCTGAACACAAATATCTCCGTGCTCAACACGTTGCGCTCGCACCGGATGCGGATTGCTCCGCGCTCGACGCTTGGCGTTCCGTACCGGAGGACGGATATCTCCGTGCTCGGCACGTACACCCTGTGCTTGACACCGATTGCTCGGTGCTCAGCACTTAGCCCGCCGCGCCGGTTATGGATTGCTCCATGCCCGACACTTTGCGCTCGCCCCGGTCACGGATTGCTCCGTGCTCGACACTTGGCGTTCCACGCCGCTCACGGATTTCTCCGCGCTCAACACTTTGCGCCCTGTGCTGAACACGAATTGCTCCGTGCTCAACACTTAGTGCTCCCTGCTGGGGCCTTTCGATAAGCCTTCAAAATCGACACGAATGAAGATACGCAGGCTTACCTAGCAACCCGGAATGAAAGCAACTATGCGCGTAATCGATTAGCGGTGTCAACATCTTTTGCGCAAGATCATCCTGTGGATTTCGCGGAAATCCCCGCATTCAGGTGGAAATCTTTCCGCGTGCTTGAGGGGATCGTTTCCAAAGACAAGAAAGGACTGTAGTTATAGGTATCCCGCCTAGAATCACCCCCGACGAAGACCTGTCCCTTCACCCCAGCAAGCAAAAATCGCTTGCTGGGGACCCCGAGTGCGTTGGGGACCCCGATACCACAAAAAGTCGCTGCGACGACACACGGCGAAAGCGGGGCGCCAGGCATTTTGACCAGACGCGCCGAGGCGGTCCATCCTCCCACAAGGAATGGACCGCCTCTTTGCATTCCGGAGTTTCTTGCGTTGCCCGCCGGAAATCTTTTGTTTCGTTATGAAAAGCCTAAAGCAGGTCCTTCGACTACGTTTCGCTCAGGATGACAGCTTCAGAGGGTGCGCTTGAAGAGCGGCGTGGCGACAAGCAGCGTGCCGATGCCGAAGACGAAGAGGAAGAGCAGATCGAACCGGATGGCAGCGAAGCCGCCGTCTTTGAGAATGATGGATTTGAAGCCGTGGATGGCATAGGTGAAGGGGTCAATAACCGAGAGAGCGCGGAGCCACCAGGGAAAAGAGGCGATGGGATACATGGCGCCGGAGGGATAGAACAGCAGCAGGTTGAGCACGCCGAACATGGCGCGCGGGGTGAGTGGGTCCTCGACGCGGACCATGAGCAGAAACATCATGCCGTTGAAGGCGATGGAGGTGCCCAGAATCAGGACTAGAAGCTGAAGCAGCACCCAGGGATGAAAGATGATGCCCAGTCCGGCCATGAGCGAGCCGATGATGGTGAGGCAGATGCCGGAGAGGGTGGCCTTGATGGCGCTGGCCATGTTCAGGCCGAAGACCAACTCCAGCTTCGTGATGGGAGTCACCAGATAGCCCTCGTGCACCCCGCGGGCCTTGTCGTCGATGTATAACATGCCGCCGCCGATCATGACCGAGATATACATGGCCAGGGCAATACAGGCGGGGAGCAGAAACTTCAAGTAATTTACATAGGGATATAGCTCGACGATTTCCAGGGCGATGGAGTTGGCCAGCCGCGGCTGAATGACCGGTGTGGTGAGAGCCGTGACGAGCGATTGCATCTCGGCTTCGAGGCTGCTCGATGTGAAGAGGTCGGAGTTATCCACGACGAAGCCGATTACAGGTGCCTCCTGGGCGTAGACGCGGCGCGAGTATTGCTTAGGGATGATCACGGCGGCGTCGATCTTGCCGGTACGGACGTCTTCGCGCGCCTTGTTCTCGTCGGTGTACTCGACGGTGGTGAAGGTCTTGATGTTGACGGCGATGGAGTCGAAGCCTTCGCGGATTTTGACCGCCTGGGGGCCGTGGTCGTAGTCAACGACGGCCACGTGGGCGCCGACGATCTTGCCGCCGAAGGCGTTGCCCATGATGAGCAACTGCAGGATCGGCATCATCAAGGACATGATCATGAGCATGGGCGAGCGGAAGAACTTGCGCATCTCGCGCTCGACGATGGCAAACATTCTGTTCATGCTTGGGCTCCGGGCCGGGGCGGCAAGGTGAAGACTGGCGGTTTAACCTGCTCATCGCGCAACTGGCGGCCGGTGTAGTGGACGAATACGTCGTCGAGGGTGGTGTTCTGGACGCTGAGGGAGGTAAGGGTTTCGCCGAGGGCTGCGGCCATTTCGACCAACTGCATGGTGGTATTGGAACCGCTGGAGGTGAGGACGCGATAGAAGCCGGCGCTTTCGGCCTGCACGCTGGCGACTCCGTCTAAACCCTCCAGGCGCTCCTGCCACTCCTCGGTTTCGCGGTCGAAGTGCACCTCGACGACGTTGGCGCCGGGAACGCTGTGTTTGAGCTCAGTGGGGGTGCCGAGGGCCACGAGTTTGCCGTGATCGACGATGGCGATGCGGTCGCAGAGCTTGTCTGCCTCTTCCATGTAATGGGTGGTGATGAGCATGGTGAGGTTGCGGGTGCGGCGCAGGTTATCGAGCATCTCCCAGACGGCGAGGCGTGAGACCGGATCGAGGCCGGTGGTGGGTTCGTCGAGAAAGAACATGCGGGGACTGTGGACCAGGCCGCGAGCGATTTCCAGGCGGCGGCGCATTCCGCCGGAGAGCGTCTTGGTCTGCGCGCCGCGCCACTTGGCCAGGTCGACGGCTTCAAGAACTTCGGCGATGTTCTTCTCGCGCTGCGCCTTGGGCACGCTGTAGAGCTTGGCGTAGATGCTGAGGTTCTCTTCGACGGTGAGGTCCTGGTCGCTGGTCAGGGCCTGGGGAATGACGCCGATCATGCGGCGCACGGCGTCAGGCTCTTTGGCGACGTCGTGGCCGGCTACGATGGCGCGTCCGCTGGTGATGGGGACGAGCGTGGTCATCATGCGGATGAGGGTGCTCTTGCCGGCGCCGTTGGGACCGAGGAGGCCGAAAATCTCGCCCTCGGCCACGGAAAAGTTGACGTCCTTGACCGCTTCGAAGTCGCCGTAGCGCTTGAAGATATGTTCGACGGCCATGGCCTGCGGCCGTGGGCCGTTTTGCGTTTTGCCTGAGTCGATGGCGAGCGTGCTCATGGCTTCACCAGCTTGTTCTTAGGGATGTAGACTTCGGCGATCATACCGGGAACGTAGCGTTCGCCGGGATTGTCGATGAGCAGTTTGAGCTGGACGGTCTTGATGTCGCGCTTGCGGGCGCTGACGTCGCGCTGGGTGGCGAAGTCGGCCTGGGCGGATTTGTTGATGACCTTGCCCTGGAGGGTTTCGCCGCTGGGCATGACGACGCGGAGCGAATCGCCGAGCTGGACGGCGGCGGCCTGAGTCTCCGGCAGCGGGGCGTAAACCCAGGTCTGGGTCAGATCCATGATGGTCACGATGGCCGCGCCGGCGGCCACCACCTCACCCTGGCGGGCGGCGCGGACGTTAACCTTGCCGCTGACCGGGGCGAAAACCTGCGAGTAGCCCAGCTCGACTTTGGCCTGGTCGGCAAGGGCGCGGGCGTTGGCGACCTGGTTGCGGGTCTCGTCGACGGTGCGGGCCGCGACGTTGGTGAGCAGCTCATGGGCGCGGGCTTGGCGCAGCGAAGCCTCGGCGGCGGCGACGGTTTCCCTGGCCGCATCGACGGCCGCCCTGGCGGCCTGCAGGCTGGTGGCGGCGTCGTCTTTGGCTTGTTCGCTCATGATGCCCTGTTCGGCCAGCGCCACGGTGCGGCTGGTGTCGGCCTGCTGGTGTTCATAATTGGCCTGCGCCTGGGCCTGCGAGGCCTTTGCGGCCAGGAGCTGGGCCTCGGCGTTGCCGGTGGCGCTGCCGGTTTCGCCGCGGGTTTGGCGCTCGGTCTCGACGGTTTCGCCCAGCTTGAACTGCTGGCTGGCCGCGGTGGCCTCGGCGGCTTTGCGCGCAGCCTGCAGGTCGTCGCTCTCGATGACGGCGATGAGCTGGCCGGCCTTGACTTCCTGGCCCTCGTCAACGGTGAGAGTCTGGATGCGGCCCGGGATTTTGGCGCTCACTACTACCTCGTTGGCATCGACCGTGCCGATCAGTTGCAGGTCGACCGATGGCCGCACCGTGACGAAGTACCAGATCAGCGATCCGACGGTGAGCAAGCCCAGGATGAGGAAAACTCGATTGCGTGCGTTCACTTGCGCCTCACTTCATCTCAATTTGTTCCGCTCATTTCGATCTTGCCGTTCGAGGGTTCGACGGTCGCAGAAGGCAACATCAGTTCTCTTGCCAGGCGTCCGCAGAACAGCTCACAGGTTACCTTCAATGCACATATACCATAAGTTGTTAATTATAGCTAATCAATTCACTTAATGTTAATTATCCAGATTCTTCCGCGACCGCGCTTTGCCCCTCTTTCTCGCCAGATTGTGGAGGAAAACATTGGCGCAGGAGTGGAAGACCGGGACGCTCAGTCCCGGCGCCAGGGGGCATGGGAGTAGACGCAAGCACCCGGGCGGCTACGTGCGCGCCGTGCTCTCGGTCGATGAAGATGGCCTGACCGAGAAACTCGACGGCTGCTTTGCGGCGAAACTCCAGCGCGGCCGGCTCGAAGGGATTGGTTTCCGCAGTCAGACGCATCATGGACGAGGAGAGGAAATAGAAGACATTGGGCCCCAACGCGGCGTAGATCACCTGCGAACTTTCCACCGGAATCAGCTCCCCGGCGCGAATTCCCTCCTCCGCCACGGCAAGCATCTTGTCTCCCAGCGGCCTGAAGAGCTTCTCAACCAATGGGCTCATGGCGTTCGACTCACCTTTGTGGAAGCGCATCATCTCCTGCTGCATCAGGTTCTGGAAGACCGCCTGGGAGTAGATGCGATCAAAGTGGTTGAGCGCGAAGCGGAGCAGCCGCTCGCCCGCCGAGCACTCCAAGGCCAATACCCTCATCCCCATGGCGGCCATTCGCCCGGCCACGGTTTCAAGGGCTGCGGCGTAGAGAGCCTCCTTGCCCTGAAAGTAGTAGTAGAGGAGGGCCTTGTTGACGCCGGCGGCTTCGGCAATCTGTTCGGTGCGTGCGCCGGCGAGTCCGTTGGCGCTGAACTCATGGACGGCGGCTTCGAGGATGCGGGCGCGAGTCTGGTCGGCGCGTTCGGATTGGGTACGGGTTGGAGCGGTGGCAATCATTTTGACTAACTGGTTAGTAAACTACATGAAAGAGCAGGATTTTGCAAGCGCGCGCTGTGAAAAACTCTTGAAATTCATGCAACAGATTTGAAATCAACCCAATATGGGCTCTGCTGGGCCGATTTCGGGCGGATCCAGCACTCAAGGTGGTTCCCGTCTGGTGATCGTTTGTGTAGAGGACCTGTTGGCATTTTGTTGTTAGTCCAAAGTGATGACGACTTTCCCCCGGGCGTGGCCTTCTTTCAGATACCGGATCGCCTCGGGAACCTCGCGCAAGCTGTAACGCCTGTCGATCACGGGCCTCACGGTGCCGGCCTCCATGAGCTCGCGCAGGCAGTTCAGGTCCTCTTTGTTCATCTTGGCTATAAAGACGGCCAGCTTCCGGCTGACGAACGGCGACAACACGAACATGATGAAAAGCGCCTCGAAGAAGCCAACCAGGGCGGCGATCAAACTGCCGGTCGGGCCCCCGACAAGCACGTATATCCCCCCGGGATTCAGCACGCGCCTGCAATCCCACAACGAATGGCTCACATGGCAGTCGAGAAACAGATCGTAACGCTTTCCGCTCCTGGCGAAATTCTCCCGCGTGTAATCAATCACGTGGTCCGCGCCGATCGACCGGACCATCTCCACATTCCTCGTGCTGCATACGCCGGTCACCTGCGCTCCGAACGATTTGGCGATCTGCACGGCGAAGGAGCCCACGCCTCCCGCCGCGCCGTTGATGAGGACCTTCTTTCCGGGCTGAATCCGTCCTTTGTCTCGAAGCCCCTGCAGCGCGGTGACCGCCGCTATGGGCACGGATGCCGCCTGTTCAAAGCTCATGTTCTCCGGCTTCATTGCCAATTCCGGCTCGCCGGCGCACGCATACTCGGCAAAGGCGCCGTTACACGTCCCGAAAACCTGGTCGCCTGGTTTGAACCGCGTGATGTTGCCGCCCACGGCTTCAACTACGCCGGCCACATCAACGCCGGGACGCGCCGGCCGCGCAACCGATGGCTTACGCATTCCGAAGACGAGGCGAAGGATCAACGGCATGCCGCCCATGACGCGCCAGTCAAGAGGATTGGCGGAAGCCGCGCGAACTTTTATCAGAACTTCATTGTCCCCGGCGGCCGGCTTGCCGATCTCTTCGCATTGGAGGACATCGGGGGAACCGTAGTTGTAGTAGACAATCGCTTTCATAAAGTGCTCCTCGATTCAGTTCTCCCGGGCCGGAGGTTTACGCCTTTGAACAAAAGCCACAGGCCAACTGAGATTTCGGCGACGAAAATAGGCAGCCAGCCGAGTTGTAGCGTCTTAGCTGGCTGCGGCGAAATAAGGCTCGCAAAACTACTGATCGTCACCAGCACAGACGCAAATAAGCCCAAAGCCGACAGGATTTTGGGAATATAAGTCGATTTAAGGAAGAGATAAAAGAACAGAGTGGACCCTATGCTAAAAAGAATTGCCGCGATATTCATGCCAGCCGAATTCGCGGTTGAATGTAAATTCATGAGCACTGACAGTTGATTTGCGCCAAAGGCATTCACGGAATCAGCGCCAATATACAACTTCAAAAAAGCATAACTAATAATACTCTGGGTTGCGCCTAGAGTGGCCTCTGCCAATCTAAATAGAAAGGCAAGCAGCGCCAGATTGCCATCGACCGGTTTGACGGCGACATAAAGCCCCATCGCCAGAAACACAGTGCACAGACTCCCGATGAATCCGCTGGACAGTCCGATGCGATAGAGCAGCTCAGACTCGATGATCCGATGGGCGGTTTCCGCGAAGTTTCCGGGAACATCAAAACGGGTGGTAATAAAAATACTCAACAAATCGGCAACGATGACGAACAGATACATGAAGCCAGCAAGCCTTGCGTACCTGATCTGTGATTTTTCGATGTCGGAATTTGTCATTTCAATCTCCCTTTTTTGACTTCATGAATGTGTCTCCATCCTGCGCCCATCCGCCATCAGGACGGCTCGTTGGTCCGGCCGGCTGGCGCTCCGGAGCCGCACCAGCGCGATCGCATATCCTGGCGGAACTTCTCGCGCTCATCGGGCGTCATCCCCTCCCAACGCTTGTCCTTTGGCCCCCGCCACTTGGAGCTATCATGGCCGTGACCACCAAAGCCTCCGAACAGAATCCGGCAGAGAACCAGCAGTCCGAGAGCCTGCCAGAAGGTAATTTGCTTCCATCCGAACAACATCGGAAGCAGCCAATTCCACAAATGCATGACCACTTCGCCGCCAATCCAGATGAAAGCCGCGATCGCCAGCGGGGCCACAAACCAGATCCACCAGTTTCTCCTCACCCAATTGTTTTCCATGTTGCGTTCCTCATTTCCTCATAAACTCATCGTGAATGCTCTGCAATCGCTGGCGCAGATAAAGCACCGCGTAGCGCTTGCGCGAGAGCAGGGTGTTGACGTTTACGCCGTTTTCCGCCGACAACTCTTTGAAGCTGCGCCCCTCCAGTTCGTGGGCGACGAATACTTCACGCTGCTCGGCGGGCAGTTCGCCGAGCGCAACTTCCAATTCATCGAGAAGCATGTTGCGGACGTAGAGCGCTTCCGGGCCGGCATCGCCCGATGGCAACAGATCTTCGATCTCGAGCAGTTCGCCCTCTTCGTCGATGACCGCCGCGTCGGTGAAGTTCTCCGGCCTCTTCTTGCGGAAAAGGTCCGTGATGCGATTGCGCGCAACGCGAAAAAGCCAGCCGGTCACGTAGTCAATCGGCATCAGCAGGCGATTGGCTTCCACCAGTTCGCAGAAGACCTCCTGGAGAAGATCTTCCACGTCGGCTTCGTTCGGCACCCGCTTGCGGATAAAGTTGCGCAGCCGGGATCGCTGTTCCGCGATGACTTCGGAGATTTGGCGGTCTTGCTCGATCATCGAGATGATGCTCAACGTCTCATCCATCCATTACCGTAGACGAACGGCGGCCGCAAATATTGTAGAAGTTAAATGCACGAAAGCGGGAGGGTGTCTCTGGGAGGCGGTTCTCCCGGTCAGTTGGCGCAAACAGGCCATGGCATGAACTGGGGGCTCATTCGGCGCCTGAGAGCCGGAGATGCAGACAATGGGTCAACCGATTGCGACTGGCCATTCCTTGTACCGTGCCGCGGATTCAGGCGCGCCGGTGCGGTAAGCGCCCAGGCCTTTCGCCATGCTCTCCAACTCCCTGGCGTGCGCGGAGAGCCCGCAAGGATGTCCCGCCGTCTCGAGCAGATGCCCATTGTCCCGGATCATGGCGAAGAGCGGACTGGCCAGGGCCTCGCGCAGTTTTGAGGTTCTCACGTTGTGCGTCGCCAGTGCGGAAACGGGACAGGCGGTGACGTCGCCGCTGGGATTGACATGAGCGAAGCCGCGTCCGGCGGAAACGCAGCCTCCGAGCGTCTCTTCATCCCCCGGCGAATGGATGATGTAAGCGCCTCCGGTCGAGCGATCGCGATACTGGACGACGGTTTCGCGGAAGCGCTTCCGCTGCTCCGGCGTAAGCAGCGCGGCGCTTTCGCAGCTACCGGTGGGAACCTGCCCGGTGGGAATCTGCTCGATGAACATCGCCAGCGGCCCGCTGTGGGCAATCAGCGCGTCGATGTTGCGCGGCTCGGACCAGTACTCGATGTTTGCCGATCCCACAGTGACGGCGATGCCCGTCAGAACACCTGCCTCCCGCAGCCGGTCGAGAGTGCCGAGGGCCTTCTCGAAGACGCCGCGGCCCCTGCGCAGGTCAGTGAGATCGCGATCGCCCTCCAGGCTGACCACGACCACTGTGTTGGAGCAGTTCCTCAATATCTGATAATCGCTGGGTTTGAGAGCCGTTCCATTGGTGAAGACAAGGAAGAGCCGGTCGGGATGATCGCGGAAAAGGTTCGCAATGCCCGGCAGCAGGAATGGTTCGCCGCCGGCAATCATGAACGCCATCACACCCAGTCGAACGGCTTCGTCCACGATTCCGTACCAGTCGCGGAGGCTGAGTCCCGGTTGCGCCGGCGCTCCGGTAACGGTCCCTACGGCCCCGGCGAAGCAGCCGGTGCAGCGCAGATTGCATTTGGAAGTGACGCTGAGAACGAGAAAGGGCGGCACCTGTACCCCGCCGGCAAGCGCGCGGGCTCGCACGCGCCTGGACTGCCCAATCGTCCGCGCCAGGCGGAGGAACCCCGGCAGGTACCGCGGATGCTGCACGACCCACGGAACCAGAACACGCGACAACTGCGGGTCAATGTCTTCGATCCGGCGCGTAAGGCCGAAAAGGCGGTTGGAGAGGAAGTCAGTTCGCGGGTCGGTCAATTCAGTAGTCGCGTTCATTTGCAGTGTATACGGGTTGACAGCCTCATTTGTTCCGTTCCAGAACGGCGCCGGCGCTTCCGTCGCAACGGCGAATCCGGCGAGTTGAGCGCAAGCGGCAGGCTCGAATCCCTGGGCAACGGCCTGACCACCGGATGCGCAGAGCCGGCCTCCTACGGCTCGCTCTCAAACGCCTGGCCACCAACAACATGTAAGAATAGGAGTGAACCTCCCATAGGGATTCGCGAGCGGGAGCCAGGGGGCACATGCGATGCGTCGTGTTGCGCTGATTTACAACCCGGCTTCCGGCCAGCATCCTGAACGGCGAGCCGCCCTCATCGCGGATGTGCTGGCGGCGCTCCACAGCGCGGGTGTTGAAGTCACAGCGATCACATCCGAATCGCCTGAAAGCGCCGGGATCGAGGCGCAGGAGGCTGCGCGCCAGGGGTGCGACACGATTCTAGCCTGTGGCGGAGACGGCACCGTTCATGCAGCGATGCAGAGTCTGGTGGGAGGATCGGCGACGCTGGGCGTGATCCCCATGGGCACAGCCAATGCTCTGGCCGCCGATCTGGGTTTGCCGGCATCTCCGGTGAAGGCAGTGAAGATGCTGCTTGCCGCGACCCCGGTGCAGGTTCCCGTGGGCCAAGTCTTCTATCGCGACAACGAGGGAAGGCCGCACTCGCGCTATTTCATCGTCGCCACTGGAATTGGCGCGGACGCTTTATTCCTGTCCCGGCTTGACGCCGGGTTAAAGCGGCGCTTCGGTTACGCCCTTTACTTCGTGGAGGCTTTTCGCGTCTGGGCCACACACACGTTTCCGATGTTTGCAGCATCCTTTATGGAGAGCGGAAGCCACACCCCCAGGGTGGAAGAAGTGTCTCAACTTCTGGCGGTCCGCATCAGCGATTTTGGCGGCTTGTTGCACAACTTAGTACCCGGCGCCGCCCTGGGCAACAGTCATCTGCGCGTGATTGCCTTCAAGACGCGGAGCCGCCTGCGTTACCTGCGGTTTATGGCAGCCGTGTTGTTCGCACGCCATACGTTCTCGCGCACGGTTGAATTGGTGAAGGCCGTCTCAGTGGAATGCCGCGATCTGGAAGGCTCGACGGCGCGCTTGTTCGTAGAGGCGGATGGAGAACTGCTGGGCACTTTGCCGGTCAGGATCGAAGTCGTGCCGCAAGCCTTGAACCTGCTTATTCCGCCCAGGACTCTTAGAGCGAAACCAAGATAACCGTGCGGCGAGTTGCAGGCGATTCGGAACGCAGGAAAAACGCTCGGCCATGTTGAGCCGGCTGCTGGTTCGGATAAAATGGTTTACGCCATGAACACAGAGGCAATTCGCAGCGATTGGGCGGGACGGGTCATCGAGGGAAGATTTACCCTCCTGCAATGGTTAGGCGGCTCCGATGGGGGCGGTGTCTTCCTCACGGAACGCGAGGGCCATGGATCGCAAAAAGCCGCCATCAAGCTCCTTCCGGCTGATGGCGGAGACGCGGAAGCCCGCATCGCAGGCTGGGCGGCGGCAACGGCCCTGTCTCATCCGCACCTGATACGCCTGTTTCACAGCGGACGTTGCGAGATGGACTCAGCCCCGCTCCTCTACGTCGTGACGGAATATGCCGACGAAGTTCTCTCTCAGATTCTTCCAGAACGGCCGCTCACGCCCTCCGAGGCCAAAGAGATGCTCGACCCTGTCCTCGACGCGCTCTCTTATCTTCACGGGAAAGGTTTCATGCACGGTCGCCTCAAGCCATCGAACATCATGGCCGTTGGCGATCAGTTGAAGCTTTCTTGCGACAGACTTCATGCCGCGGGCGAGCTGGTCAAACACTTTCCGGCCCTAAGCGTCTATGACGCACCGGAAGCCGCCACCGAGCCGATCTCCCCGGCCGCGGACGTGTGGTCGCTGGGCGTCACCCTGGTCGAGACCCTGACCCAACATCCGCCGGTTTGGGACAGATCAACCGATAGCGAACCGGCTGTGCCGGAATCTGTGCCGGAGCCATTCGCCGGCATGGCGCGGGAATGTCTGCGGCGAGACCCCGCGCGCCGATGCACCCTGAGCGATGTCAAGGCCCGCCTCGAAACTGCGCGGTCTCTCCCGGAAACGGTCAGCAAACCCGGAGGAACGGCTCCAGCCAAACTCCGCATGGCGGGAGTCATTGCCTCAGCGGTCGTCGTGATTGCCGTCATCGGAGTTCTGCTCACGCGATCTCACCAGACTCAGCCAACGCCGCCAGCCGAAGAACAGCAATCTGCGCCCGCGACCGCCGCGCTCCCAGCTCAATCTCCAATTCCAGAAACTCAAACCTCCACCGGCGCGGCGGTGAAGGGTGCAGTCGTTAAGCAAGTTCTGCCCGATGTTCCCAAAAAGGCGAGTGACACCATTCAGGGCAGAATCCATGTAAGGATACGGGTCACGGTTGACGCAAGCGGCGATGTTTCGGATGCGGCGTTCGACTCTCCGGGAGGAAGCAAGTACTTCGCCAACCTGGCTCTTGAAGCGGCGCGGAAGTGGAAGTTCACGCCTGCGCAGGTTCATGGCCAGGCCGTCTCCAGCGTATGGATCTTGACTTTTGAGTTTAGACAAACCGGAACCGAGGCCACTCCGGTTGAAACGTCTCCCTAGACGCCTGCACTCAGGCAAAGAAGCTGATCTGGCTGTTCGGGCTCGTCTCCGCTGAAGAGATTCCGGACTCAGGCTCAGGCTCGTGCTCGTGCTCGCCGCCGTCTTCAAGATCGTCCAACACGTCTTCTGAGCCGTCATCTTCAGCGCCGCGAGCGGGTTTACCGTTGCTGGGAGAATAGATTTCGTCGCCGATTCTTGGAGTGTTCTCGATATCGAAGAGGGGCGTAAGCTCAGGACCGGCCGGTGGGGATTTCATGACCGGCAAGGCGCGGATTCCGGGAATTGGGCTGATTTCCATCTTCGCTCCTCGTTGAAGGACGTCCCAATCGGGATATATCGGCCAGGAAGCGGAGGACTTTAATCTTCCCTGAGGATTTCTGTCCGATTTCAGGACATTCGGAGAGGCCGCCTGTGTGGATTGACCCAGATGCAAGGGCGGCGAAATCTAGCGGCGCATGGCAAGGGCGGCGGGGATCGCCAGAGCGCTTCTGACCTGGGTTTGAGCTTGGGTTTGGGCTTGAGTCTGCTGGAGAAGCGCCATGCCCTGGGCCAGGTTCATGCCGGCTGGCACCGGGACGAAGCCGCCGCGCAGCTCGCTCGTCTCGCGGGCAAAGTTCTTCACCAGCAGGGCGCGGCCGCACATATGCACCTCGAGGCGCTCGGTCTTCCAGTCGGTCGGGCTGACCTGGGTGCGTTGCAACTGAAACCATCCGCCTTTGTAGAGGCGGCCCAGGATTCCGTAGCCGAAGTCCACATTGTCCTCGGTGTGGGCGTCGAGGCGCGCCAGGCGCTTGTAGCGGGCGTCAACCCACAGCGTGCCGCTCATGGCGTGGAAGATGCGGGCTTCGATGGAGTGGGGGGGGAAGCTGGGATTGGGGCGAAAACGGAGCCGGTAGCAGCCGTTCTCCTCGCCGGCGTACTGGTAGAGGAAGGCGTCGGGCAATAGGGCCAGAATGCGGCCGATGCGCTTTTCGTCCTCTTCATAGGCCTGGAGGTGGCGGGTCTGCTCATCGGGCGAGGCGAGCAGGCGCTGGAGGCGTGCCTGTTCCGCCTGCTGGGTCTCGGCGCTGAGTGGAAGACCGTTGCTGAGGGCGAGCCGGGTGACGGGTCCTTCGGCGGTCTCTATCTGATCCTCGAGCCGGGTTTCCTTGGGGGTGTGACGCTCGATCCAGTAACGCCAATAGCCGTGGTCCTGGTGGTCGTTGAGCTCGTTGGAGACGACCTCGCGCACCAGTTGCGCGGCGGGCATGGCCGGCTGCCAACCCGACGACGAAGACCTGTCGCCGGGGACCCCGGCAGTCTGGGCGCAAGAGGCTCCCTGCGCCAGGGCCAGTATCCCGATCGAAATCCACTGTACGCGCATCGCGTTGCCCTCCCGACCGTAGGTTTGAGGCCTGAGCGAAGTATGCCGCCGCGACGGTAAAGAGCTTGCGAGTTTGCCGTGAAAAGGCAGAGAAAATACGCGGCAAAACCCGAAATGAACCGCAAGAATAACGGGATTGCGGGAGCAGAGCTTTGGATACCGCCCGGCTTGCTGCGCCGACGCTGCCTGGCCGGACTCGTCTGGCCAGACTTGTTAGACTGAGACCATGTTGGACGAATCGGTATTCCGCAGTCTGGTCGAAACTGCTCTCAATTCGCTGATGCAGCATTTAATCCTGCGCGAGGAAGAGGAAGGGGCCGGTTTCGAAGCGGAGGAACAGGGCGGCGTGCTGAACGTGGTGTTCGAGGAGCCGACAGGCAAGTTTGTGATTACGCCAAATACGCCGGTGCGGCAGATTTGGATTTCGGCGCTTTCGACCAGCTTCAAGCTCGACTGGGATGCGGCGGCGTCGGCGTTTGTGCTGCCGCGGACGGGGGAGCATCTGATGGCGCTTGTGGACCGGCTGATCGGGGAGCATTTGGCAGGCTGAGACGGCCCTAGTAAATACCCGGAATCAGGCGCTTCGTTTGTTGGCTGTAGGCTGCATACTGCGCGCCGAATGCCTCATTCAATGCCGCTTCCTCCACGTGAATCCTGTAGAGAAAAGCAGCGGTTATAGGCACCACGACCACGATGCAGGCAATCCAATTCCGCTCGTGAATTCCCAGGCCCAGAAACGACAGCAAGGAACCGGTATAGGCCGGATGGCGCACGAAGCGGTAAAACCCGCCCCGGTAGATTGTTTGGTTGCTGCGGATAGCTACGTTCGAGCTGAAGGCCTTGCCCAGCGAAAGGATTGCCGTCCATCGAATGGCGATCCCGGCCATTATCACAACGATCGCCACCACCATCAGCCAGTGCGCGCCGCCAAACAGGTTTGAAGGCCTCGAGTAATGGATCGTCTCTCCGGCGAAAATTGCCAGGAAAATCGTCATCCACAGGACCAGCAGCGATCCGCGGTCCTTCACCGCGCCTGCGCTACGCCGGGTGCGCGTCGCAATTGCGAGCAGAGTCTCGGAGGCGGCCCATCCGTAGATCAATATCTTCCACAACAGAGTGATCTCCAACCTGCCTCCATCCGCCTGACTCAATGCAGGAATCTTCCGCTGGTCTCGTAGAGATAGAATACGCAATCGCAGCCACCGGAGTTCCCGTTCTTGGCCGGTATCGCGGTTTGCAGCCAGAAGCAGAACCAGCCGGAAGCAACATGAATACAGGGGCTGACCGAGGGAGTTGATTCCTAGGTCTTGTGGGATCAGCAGGACTGAAAATGAGAGGCGGGGATGGTCCGGTGAGGCGCCGGACCATCCCGTAAAGCCTTACTGTAGCGAATAGACGGTATTGAGCACCTTTTCCGCCACATTCTTGGGGAGCGGGGCGTAGGAGAGAGCGGAGACTTCGTTCTCGCCGGAAGTGACGATCCAACTGAGCAGGTCTTTGATGACCTTGCCCTTGGTGGGATCGGCGGAATGAACGGGAATGAGCAGGTAGGTGAAGCTGGAGATGGGATAAGCGTTCTTGCCGGGTGCGTTGGTGATGGAGATGCGGTAGTCGGCGGGGAGCTGTTTGATGCTGGCCGCGGCCTCGGTAACGCCTTCGATGCTGCCCTTCTCCCAGTTACCGGCGGCATTCTTCACTTCACCAAAGCTGATCTTGTTCTGCAAAGCATAGATCAACTCGACGTAGCCGATGGCGCCCGGCAACTGACGCACCAGGCCGGCAACGCCCTCGTTGCCCTTGCCGCCGACGCCCACCGGCCAACTGGGCGAGGCGCCCTTGCCGGGTCCATTGGCCCATTCCTGGCTGACCTTGCTGAAGTAGTCGGTCCAGATATATGTGGTGCCGCTGCCGTCGGAACGATGGACGACGATGATCTTCAGGTTGGGCAGGCTGACACCGGGATTGTCCTTGGCGATGCGGCTGTCGTTCCAGGTGGTGATTTTGCCCAAAAAGATGTCGGCCAGCACGTCGCCGCTGAACTTGATGTCTTCGACGCCGGAGACGTTGAAGATGGGCACAACGGCGCCCAGCACGGTGGGAATGTGGATGAGCTTGATCTTGGAAGCAGCCAGCGCATCGTCCGTCATCGGCATGTCGGAGGCGCCGAAGTCCACCAGACCTGCGGTCACCTGGCGGATTCCGCCGCCGGAACCGATGGACTGGTAGTTGATTTCGACGCCGGGATGCGCCTGGCTGTACTCGCTAAACCATTTGGAATAAATCGGATAGGGGAAGGTCGCGCCTGCCCCGGTCAACTTTTGGGCCTGAGCCGCGCTCATGGCCAGGATCGACAACACAACGGCAACCAATATCTTTTTCACGGAGATCTCCCTTGCAGATAACCTGCCGGTTTTAATTGTCTACGCGGAATGTTACGGGCGTTTGAATAGATTGCGGGATGGGCGCTTTTTGCCGGCAAGGAAGGCTCCGGTTCAAGAATCAGTAGTGGGCTGCCTCGAATTTCAGCTGCAGCTTCGTTTTCCTTTTTCAGGCCACGGGCGCGGCAGGCGCCAGGGGCAGGGTGAAGTGGAAGACGGCGCCTTTGCCGAGTTCGCTTTCGGCCCAGATGCGTCCGCCGTGGGCCAGGACGATGTGCTTGACGATGGCCAGGCCGAGGCCGGTGCCGCCGGACTCGCGGGAACGGGCTTTGTCGACGCGGTAGAAGCGCTCGAAGATGCGATCGAGGTGTTCGGAGGCGATGCCGGGGCCGAAGTCCTGGACGGTGAACTCGACTTCGGTCTCAAGCAGCCGCGCGCCGACGCGAATCCGGCGGCCGGATTTGCCGTACTTGAGAGCGTTTTCGATGAGGTTGCCGAAGACCTGGTTCATGGCGTCGGAATCGGCCAGGACCGGAGTGTCCGGCGCGCCGGTGGATTCCAGCGCGACGCCTGAGTCGCGCACCACGCCACCCAGCGACTGGATGGCGTCGTGGACCAGGGCGCTGGTCCGCATGGGCTGAAGCGCCAGCTTGTAGTCCGGGCTCTCGACGCCGGCCAGGGCCAGCAAATCCTCGGTAATCCGGTTCATGCGTGTGGCGTTCTTGAGGATAACGCCAAGAAACTCGCGGGTGGTTTCCTTGGGCGGATGCGGGCCCTCGATCAGAGTTTCGACGTAGCCCTGGATTGAGGTGAGCGGGGTACGCAGTTCGTGGCTGACGTTGGCGATGAAGTCGCGGCGGGACTTTTCCGCAGCCTCGATGCGGGTAATGTCGTGGAGCACGGCGAGCGCGCCTCCGGAGGTCATGGGCGCGGCGTTGATCTCGAAGATGCGGCCTGGGGCCAGGGAGCTGGCCCAGCCATAGCGGACTTCCCTCGTTTCAAGGGCGCCGTGGACGCAGGCCAGCACCTCGGGGTCGCGCACGAAATGAACCAGCGGGCGGCCGGCATGGATCTGGGTTCCGGCGATGCGCTCCAGGGCGGCGTTGGACCAGCGGACCAGCCCCTCGGGGGTGACGGCGACCACCGCCTCCTGCATGGAATCGAGCATGGCGGCCAGCTCCTGGCGGCGCCTCTCGATCTCGGCAAATCTCTCGCCCAGCCGCTCGGCGGACTGGTTGAGCGTGGCCTCCATGGTGGAGAGCGGATCTTCGTCGTCGTAATCAAGTCGGGCGCTCAGGTCGCCCGCGGCGATGCGGCGGACGAAGACCATGACCCGATCAAGCCGCGTGGCGATGCGGCCGGCAACCCAAACAGCCAGAGTCAGCGCCACGGCCAGCGCGATCAAACCGGACCAGAGCGTCTCATTGCCGAAAAACAGGTTGGTCTTGCCGGGAGTAATCTCCAATACTTTGCGAGCGATAAAGGGAATGAAGACAAACTCCATCGCCGCTGCCTGAAATACCAGGAGCAGGAGAAAAAGACCGAGCAGCTTCAGGAATATCGTTGATTTCAAGGAGCCCTACTCGCCCTTGGGCATCTCGAAGCGATAGCCGGCGCCGCGCACCGTCTTCAGGTAGCGCGGATTTTCCGGATCGACCTCGATCTTCTCGCGGATGCGGCGCACATAGACGTCGACCGAACGGGGGGTGACGAAGCGCGCATCGCCCCACACGGCGTCCAGCAGGTGGTCGCGGCTGAAGACCCGGCCGGGATGCCGCGCCAGGTAGTCCAGCAGGCGGAACTCGGTGGCCGTGGTGGTGGTCAGCTCGCCGCGCACCTTCAACTGCATGGCGTTGGCGTCGATCACCACCTCTTCAAAGCGGATGATGGAGGGCGTGGTGGGCCGCTCGAAGCGCCGCAGAACCGCCTTGACCCGCGCCACCAACTCGCGGGTGGCAAAGGGCTTGGTGATGTAGTCGTCGGCGCCCAGCTCGAGGCCCAGCACGCGGTCGTTTTCACCCGCGCGCGCGGTCAAAAAGATGATGGGGATGGTGGACAGCGCGGGGTTCGAGCGCAGGCGCTTGCACACGTCGAGGCCGTCTCCGCCGGGCACCATGATGTCCAGCAGAAACAGGGCCGGCGGCTGGCGCTCGGCATCGGGAATGACGTTGGTGGGGGTGTGAAACAGCCGTGCCGCAAACCCCGCGGCTTCAAGGTGATGCTGCACCAGCCGCGCGATATCGGCGTCGTCTTCCAGTACAAATACAGTTTGGCTCAAACGGTCTGCCCTCGCCCGGCGGCCGTTGAACTTCAGATGCGGAGGCCGCACGGAATCATTAACATAGTAATGCAATTGGGCAAACAGATTGCAAACGTTGTGTGAATTTGAGCCGGAAACGGGCGGCGGAGCGCGTGAATAACCTTAGACGAATCGAGAACGCGCAAGAAAATGGCCGGCCGGAGATCGCTCCCCGGCCAGCGGCGATTGTTGCGTGGTTGTGGGTTGTTGCTCAGGCAGCCGAGTCGCCCGCGGCAACTTCCAGCTCGACGATGTACTCGACCACCGCCTCGCTCCAGCCGTCGATATGCGTCCAGGCGCTGTAGCCCACGCCGTTGCGGTTCGATGCCACGTTGATCATGTAACCCTTGCCGCGCGGTGCGGAAACGCGGTCGTGCGACTGCTCGTCGGTGATGACCACCAGCCGTTCGTAACCCTTCCGGCAGTCAGTCTCGACCTTCTCAAGCGCAGCGCCCAGGTAGGTGCCCAAGTGCGCCTGGCTCTTGTCCAAAGCGTCGCGCAGCGCCATTCCGCGCCGCGACGGCACCAGGACGACCTGGTTCGAGAAGGTATAGATCGTCACCTTCTCGGCGATTTCCCGCAGCAGAATCGCCAGTCCGTAGGCGGCGTCGGTGCGGCGCATCTCCGAGCGCCGCGAGAGGGTCGTCTCCATTGAACCGGAGACATCCACCAACAGCACCGTGTGGCCGGTGAGCTTCTCTGCCCAGCCTTCGAGGGCGCGAAACATCGCGGCCTCAAGCGCCGTCTCCCACTGCGGAGCGTTGCGCGCGGCAGCCAGAAAACGGAAGGGCAGAACCCGGTCCGTCTTCAACTCCGCCAACGCGGCCAGCACCAGGTCCTCGCTGACACCGGCCGCGTGCAGGTTGCGCAGATTCCGCAACAGGGCCATCGCGCCCAGCTTGCGCTCGGCGAGCAGCCGCTCCCACGCTTGGCGCTTCTCCGAACCCTCACCACCTTCGCCGCGTCCGGCAGCGGAGAGGGCAACCTCCCAGGTGTCGGGCGTGGCCAGTTCGTTCTCTGCCAGGCGCTTCCACAGGGCAGCCTGCGCCCCGTCCACGGGCCGCGCGTGCGAAAGAAAGAGCACGTCGCGCAGACGAACCGCGCCGGCGCGATTGTATTTGGCCAGCGCATACTCGTCGAACTTGCCGAAGGCCGCGGCCAGGCCCTTCTTCACCTGCGCGGAGAGCGGCTGACGCCCGCCGGCCCAGTAGATGGCGACGAACTCACTCAACTCATCGGCGCGCTGAATCACTCGCGCCAGCGTCTCGGCAACCAGCCCGCGATGGGTGGCGTGACGAGCCATCTCCCGCACCAGCAGGAGCGGCGCGTGGCGCAGCTTCATCCGCTCGCGCGCCTCAACCGCCAGCGCGGCCACCCGCTCGGCGGCAACCCGCGGGACAAGCTCCTGGATACGGCCGGCGATCTGCACGCCGTCCTCGTAGAACTCACCCTCCCACAACATGCAGGAGAGCACACTGCGGCGGAGCGCCTGCTCCGGCGTGATGACCTTGGCCGGCGCTCCCTCGTGCGTGCGCGGGCGCGGCTTCTGCTTGAAAACATTCAGGCGCATGATGCGCCTCCTTTCAGTGAAAAACTTCTGCCGGGGAAAAATCGAGCGCGGACAGCTACACCAAGATGCACTTTGGCGGCAGGAATCGAACCTGCTCCTCCGCTTACGCGGCGCTCTACCAGATGAACCCGTGCCCTGCGCCACCGGCAGAATGTTTTGCTGGTAATCGGTTGATATTAGCGGCCTCGCGCGGCCCCCTCTTCATTTTCATCTTCGCCATCGTCCTCGACGATCACGGGGACGCGCGCAAATCCATTTCCGCGAAAGCCCGGCGTGGCCTTTCTGCGGCTTTCACCGAAGCACAGCGCCAGCTTCTCCATCTGATCCCAGCTGGGACGGAGCCGGTCCTGGTATTCCGTACATTCATAGACCGGGAACGGAACCAACCTGTTGGGATGGGAATTGGTGCAAATCACCAGCACATCGGTCTCGCGGTAGCCGGTAGTAAACTGCCCGTTGCTGCAGCTGCGGCACAGGTGCTCGCTGCCCACCGGCGTGCCGTTCTTCACGTTCAATTTGCCCATGACATTGCGATTCTATCCGGATTTGCCGGAGGGTTTCTGACCGGGGAACAAGCGGTTGCGGCATTTTCCGATGCTCTGCCATTGAGCTACCCGGAACTTTCATCCCAGGGCGGGACTCGAACCCGCAACCAGCGGCTTAAGAAGTATCCGCGACCTACGCCACCGGCCAAGGTGGATTGGTCTTGGTGAAAGGCCGGGGAAAAAGCGGTAAGGGCTTTGCTCTTTCCACTGAGCTACCGGGATGTTCGTCCCGAGCGGGGATCGAACCCGCGGCAGAAGTATCCTTTACCTACGCCACCGGCCAAGGTAGCTTTGATGGGTGTGCTTCAGCCAATGCAACGCCGAGGAAGTTACGCCGGGGAACAAACGGCAACAGAACATAGGCGAATGTCTTGCAATTGGACGACGCGATCTACAATCGCGGCGGGATTCTAACCCGCATTCTCCGCTCCCGAAGTATCCGTTGCCTACGCCACAGGCGGGGTGGTTGTTGTGACGCGCTCGACTTGAGCAACGCCCAAAGAAAGTTCCGGCCGGGGAACATGCGGCGACGGAATGTTGCTCTTTGCTCTGCCATTGAGCTACCGGAGCTTGCGCTCCAGGCGGGACTCGAACCCGCAACCGAAGTAACCGTTGCCAAACACCACCGGCCAAGGTGGATTCGATTAACTGCGCGACCAAGGGCCTGCGCCGGGGAATCAGCGAAAAGAGTTCGGAACCTCTGCTTCATGGAACCTTGTGCTTCGGGACTACGCCCCCGCTCCGCAAAGTGATCTGTTCCGGCAGGGTTCCTGACCCTGCTTTTCATTGGCAGGAAGTAACTCTTCTCTTTCGCCACCGGCGCGACTTACCTTTTTGCCGCAGAGTTAGAGGCAAGGCTCTCCTGTTCGCCGCGAATGACCAATCGCGGCGGCAATCGGGCGCAAATTCTCTAGCCCAGCAACAGTTGCCCCGAGGGAAAAAACGAAGGCAGGGCGTTGGTCGATTGACAGTCGATGAACCTGTCTTCTACGCCACTCGGAAAATGCCAATGTTCATGCGCTTTGCGTAGGAGGAAGACGGCAGCGGGGTTACTGGGAATTGACGAACCACGCCCGGCGGCCGATGCAGCTTGGTTCAAGCCGCTCCAGCCTACGCATCGAGTTTTGCGTTCTGTACTTCATCGGGCGTTCTCCTACGCAGATAGTACTTTGCCATAACTCCACCGGAAAATGCAAGTCCTTTTGGTGATAATTATGAAAATATTTTCAAGTTACCGCTGTGCGGCCTGCATCCTGAACCAGAATTACCCGTGCCCTTTCCGCCGTTCGATGATTTACGCTGAAAAAGCGGGCCTTGCCTACGCATTCGGCGCGCACTCAAGGAGGCTCTTGTGACCTGGATGATTCTGCTGGTTGGACTGGTGGTGGGAATGGTTTCCGGCGTGGTGGGCATAGGCGGCGGAGTGCTGTTTATTCCGGCGCTCATCTGGCTGCTGGGCATGGACCAGCACAAGGCCCAGGGCACCTCGCTGGGCGCATTGCTGGCGCCGGTGGGCATTTTTGCGTTTTGGGAGTACTACCGCAACGGGAACGCCGACCTGCGGGTGGCGCTCCTGCTGGCCGCCGGGTTTCTGGTGGGCGGATACTTTGGCGCCGTGGCTGCGCAGCACATTCCAGAGCTCTGGCTGCGGCGCATCTTCGCCGTGACAATGGTCGTGATCGGCGGCAGGATGTGGTTCAGCCGCTAGCCACCTGCGGTGGGGCCAACTGCCTTCGGCTTATAGAACTTCGACCGCCGTTCGCACCCTAGCCGCAAAAACAAAGACGCGGCGAGGGTGGGGCACCCATTGCAGTCACAAGGAATATGCTTCAGAGCGACTGCACCGGCAGGAGCGTCAGGTCGTCGACCAGGCCCACTTCCTTCTGCACGAAGGGTTCGCCGTAACGGACTCCGGCGAGCAGGCCGTAATGGCGGGCCTCGGCAAAGGTGCGCTCGCGAATCTCTTCTTCGGGGACAAAGAGTCCGCTTCCGGCGGGCTGGCTGGCGTACTGCGAGCGGTAGGCCATCAGCGACAGGTGGCGCTGTTCTATGAAGGGCGTGATGTCCACGATGAAGCTGGGGCGGACGTCGGCGTAGAGGCTGGCGTAGACGATTTTGAAGGGGCGATGGGGCGGCAGAGCTGTATCTACCGGCTCATCCACAGTAAGCGCCGCAGGCCGCACCGCAGGCGCCTTGGCCAAGCCGGAGAGAAAGCAGGCTTCATAGCCGAGGACGGCGATGTTGGCGTGGTCGGGATGGCGGGCCTGCCAGTAGGGCAGAATGACCACGCGGGGGCGGAGCAGCCTCAGGAGGCGAACGATTTTGATGCGGTTTGCGAGGGTGTTTTCGACCGCGCCGTCGGGCAGGTCGAGCGCTTGGCGCCAGCCGGCGCCCAGCAGTCGCGCGGCTTCGGCGGCTTCGCTGGCACGCTCTTCGGCGCTGCCGCGGGTTCCGGCTTCGCCCTGAGTGAGATCCAGAATGGCGGTGCGCAGGCCGCGCGAGGCCATGCGCAGCAGGGTTCCGCCGCAGGTCTGTTCCACGTCGTCGCGGTGGGCGGCGATAGCCAGGACATCGGCTGCGGGAGGCTTAGGTACAGAATCGGCGGCCATGGCGTCAGTAGACGGTGTTGTCGCCGTCGTTAGGTGCATCCATGTAGGCCACGTCATAGGCCGTGCCGGTAACTGTCACATACTGGTTGTCGATCGACGAGCCGTCCACGGTGGAGTAGATGTACACCTGTCCGCCCTGCGCGACATAAATCTTGTTCAGGCCGGAGACCGCTGCAATGCCGGTCGCGTCGCCCATATATGGCTCCAGCAGGGTGACCGTGTTGTTGGTGGTGTTGACCATGGTGAGGCAGCCGTAGGGCTCACCCGTCGCGGCGCGCACGCCGTTGGTGCACTTGGTCATGCCGATCCAGAGCGTATTGTTGTCGGCCAGCAGCATGCGGCTGACGGCGCCGGGGGCGCCATCGCTGATGGCGACCGGGTTCGGGACGGCACTGGTGGAGGGCACAACCGTGTTGTTGAGGAGATTGACCACGGTCATGTTTCCGGCATAGAGCGTCTGGCCACTCACTTGCACAGGCTGCTGGCCCACGACGTAGAGGGTGGAGCTATCGACGAGAGCGTTGCTGGCGCCGCCGGGAATGGGGATGTTGACGATGGGGGTGGCCTGCGAGTTGATGCATGGCGCGGCGTTGCAGGGGAGCAAGCCGGAGGCCTGGCCGGTGAGATAGATCATGGGCGCCACGGGCAACAGCGAGATCGAGGCGTTGGAACCGCCGCACTCGGGCCCGCAGTTGAGCACATACGCGGTTCCGCCATCGGCGGAGAAGACGGCCTTGACCGGCCGGTCAAAGGTGAGCGGGGCGCCGTAATAGTGGCCGGTCGCGTCCACATTGTCGGGGCTCTGGGCCTGGAAGAGGCACCAGGCCGGCACGTTCAGCGGCTCACAGTCTACAGCGGCTTTGGGCCATGTAGTGGGGCCGCCAGAGTAATTGATGGTCTGCGCGGGCGTTAGTTGCACGGGATAGTAGACGTAATTCGAGTTCTGGACGAAGGCCAGGACTGCCGACCCGCCGGGGTTCATGCTCAGGCGGTAGACGCCGGGGAGGCTGAGCCCGTAGGACACGCTGGTCTGCTTGTTCACCACCGTAAACATGTGGGCCGACTGGTTGGCGGCAAAGACGTAGGTCTGATTCCGGGTGATAAAGATGCTGGAAGAGGGTCCGTTCAAGCCGGCGACGGAGCCGCTGGTGGCCTCAGTGGCATAGTTGACGGGGGTAAAGCTGCCGTCGCCGGAGCCGTAGACCGCGCCCAACTGCTCCTCCGGCATGTTCTGGATGGAGATGGGCAGGGCTCCCGAAAATCCGGAGATGGAAAATGACGTGGGCGTGCCGTTGTATCCGCTACGGATGTCGTAGTAGGCATCCACGATCTCCAGCTCGCCCTTCGTGGCGATGTTGCTGTTCTGGATCGCGATCAGGACGCGGTTGGTCAACCCGCTGGGGGGCAGATTCCGGCCCGCAAAATAGGTGGTGCCGCCACAACCTGCCAGCGCGGCTGCAACCACGAGGGCGGCGGCGGCGCTCATGCAAAGACTTCTGTTCTTCAAAATCCCTTACCTCGACGGAAAGCGCGCAGCGTGCCGCGGAAAATCTCCGCGGCCATGGCCGCAGCGTGAACGAATTGATGGCGGTTGCCGGTCGATCGGACAGACGGCAAAATCCGCGTTCCGGAACCGGCTCCTATCCAGCTTATGACTACCGAAGTATAACAAAGCGAGCCTACCCATTGGCGCAGGGCGCCCGCGTGGCTTAGCATGACAAGAGAATGCCGCAATTCGCCGACATCTTCGCCGATCGTCCCGTGCTCGCCGACGGCGCCATGGGCACTGTTCTTTACGCCCGAGGCGTCTTCATCAACCGCTGCTACGACGAGCTGAACCTTTCCGACCCCGGCCTGATTCTTTCTATTCACGAGGAGTATCTGCAGGCGGGCGCGGAGATTCTGGAAACCAACACCTTCGGGGCCAACCGATTCCGGCTGGCCCAGCATGGATTGGCGGGGAAGGTGGCCGAAATTAACGCGGCCGGCGTGCGGATTGCCCGCCAGGCGGTGGAGCATCTGAAAGAAAAGCAAGCCGGCGAGGCCTGGATCGCCGGTTCGGTGGGCCCGCTGGGCGTGCGGCTGGAGCCGTTGGGCAAGACCGGACTCGACGAGGCCCGGGCGGCCTTCGCCGAGCAAATTGGCGCTCTGGCCAGGACAGGCGTGGACCTGGTTGTAATCGAGACCATGCCCGCGCTGAACGAGGCCCACGAGGCGCTGGAAGCAGCCCGCGAGACCGCTCCGGAACTGCCCGTGCTGGTCATGGTGACGGTGGACGAGGAGGGCAACTGCCTGGACGGCTCGTCGCCGCAGCAAGCCGCAGCTTTGTTGACCGAGTGGGGCGCCGGGGCCATCGGGGTGAACTGCTCTACCGGCCCGGCGACGGTGCTGACGGCCATCGAAGCCATGCGCGCGGCCACCACGCTGCCGCTGGCCGCCATGCCCAACGCCGGGATGCCACGGGCCGTGGAGGGCCGCAACATCTACATGTGCTCGCCGGAGTACATGGCCAGCTTCGCCCGCAAGGCTATCGCCGCCGGGGTGCAAATTGTGGGCGGCTGTTGCGGCACGACCCCCAACCACATCCGCGCCATGGGCTCGGCCATGCGGACCATCGATGAGCAGGCCCGCGTCGAGGTCGCTGGCGAGGCCCCGGCGCTGAACATCGAGACGCCGCCGGCTTCCTTGGGGGCGCGCTCCCTGATCGGCGCGCTGGTGGCGGAGGGCAGCTTCATTACGCTGGTGGAGATCGTTCCGCCGCGCGGCATCGACTGCGCCAATGAGATTGAGGGCGCGCGCCTGCTGGCCTCGCTGGGCGTGCACGCCATCAACGTACCCGATTCGCCCCGTGCCTCGGCGCGCATGAGCGCGCAGAGCCTGTGCATCCAGATTCAGCAACACACCAGCATTGAGACGATTCTGCATTACACCTGCCGCGACCGCAATATACTTTCCATCCAATCGGACCTGCTGGGGGCCTCGTCCATCGGCCTGCATAACATTCTGTGCGTGACCGGCGACCCGCATAAGCTGGGCAACTATCCCGACGCCACCGCAGTGTTTGACGTGGACTCCATCGGTCTGGTCAACATCGTGCGGCGGCTGAACCAGGGGCTGGACATCGGCTCGAACTCGATCGGTGTGAGCACCAACTTCACTATCGGCGTGGCCGCCAATCCCGGCGCGCCGGATATCGAGCACGAACTGCGCCGCTTTGCATTCAAAGTGGAGGCCGGAGCCGAGTACGCCATTACCCAGCCGGTCTTCGACCTGCGCCTGCTGGAGAGCTTCCTCAAGCGCATCGAGGAGCATCGGATTCCGGTGATTGCCGGCATCTGGCCGCTCATCAGCCTGCGCAACGCCGAGTTTATGAAGAACGACTTGCGCATCTCCATGCCCGAGGAGATCATGTTGCGCATGGCCCAGGCCGACACGCCCGATGCCGCCCGGCGCGAGGGCGTTCGCATTGCGCAGGAGATGCTGGAGGCCGTGCGCCCCTTGGTGCAGGGCGTGCAGGTAAGCGCGCCGTTCGGCCACTACACCGTGGCCGCCGAGGTAATCGCCAACCTGCAGCCTCCAGGCGCCAATCTTACGGAGTAACCGCCATGCCCTCGTTTGAAGAATCGCTTAAGAAGCTGGAAACCATCGTCGATCAACTGGAAAAGGGCGACCTGGCCCTGGAGGAGTCGCTCAAGCTCTTCGAGGAGGGCGTTGGACTGTCGGCGGCCTGCAAGACTGAGCTGGACGCAGCCGAGGGCAAGGTGCAGATGCTGATGAAGCAGCGCGACGGCTCGCTGAAGCCGGAGCCATTCTTGACCGAAAAGCCTTTTTAGGACAAGTTGTCAGTGCTGCCCAGGGACGCAGGTTTGAAAGCGGCGTCAGGCGCAGCGGGGTAGTTTCGCTTCCCTGCCCTGCGATAGTTTCGTCCTGGAATCTATTGCATCATTCACTGCCCGGCGCTTTGCGGGAGCCCTTTGCTAGCCTCGCGACGACGGCGATTTCGCGCAGCACCTGGGTCAGCGGGCGGGCCGGCGTGCCCCACAGGACGGTTCCGGGCTTGACGCCCATGCCCTCGTTGGTGACGGTCTTGCCGCTGAGGACGCCTGCTTGCCCGCCGAGGATCACGCCGGGGCCGACATGCGCGTGGTCGCCGATGCCCACCTGGCCGGCGATGACCGCGCCGTTGCCCACCGTGCAGGAGCCGGAGATGCCGGTGAGAGCGACCAGGATCACGTCCTCGCCAATTTCGCAGTTGTGGCCGACGTGGACCAGGTTGTCGAACTTGGTTCCGCGGCGGATGCGCGTCTCGCCTAGTGCGCCACGGTCGATGGTGGTATTGGCGCCGATCTCCACGTCGTCTTCGACCACGAGAGTTCCCTGCTGCGGACACTGCGTGTAAGCGCCGGTGGAGGGGTTGCGTGCGTAGCCGAAGCCGTCCGCGCCAAGGACCGCGCCGGCATGAACGACGACGCGATTGCCGAGGGTGGTTCCGGGATAGAGGACCGCGCGCGGGTAGATACGGCAATCTTCGCCGATGCGGACGCCCTGGCCGATGACCGCGCCGGCCTCGATGCGCGTTCCCGAGCCGATGTGCGCGCAGTCCTCGATCACTGCGCAAGCGCCTATGGTCACATTCTCGCCCAGCTCCACCTGCTGGCCGATCACGGCTGTGGGATGAACTCCGGAAGGGGGCGGCAGGGGTTTGAGGAGTTTGGCCGCCAAAGCAAACCAGAGGCGCGGCTGATCGGTCTCGACGATGCAATAGCCTGGCGCATACGGTTCGGCAAGCCCGGCCCGTAAAACAATTCCTCCGGCACCGCTTGCCAATGCTTTGGCAGCCGAGGCAGCATCCTCGGCAAAAACCAATTCCAGGGCGCCGGCCAACTCGACGGAGTTCACGCTATCGACCATCCACTCCGGATTTCCCTGCACCAGCTTGCCGCCCAGTTTTTCAACTAACTCGCCCAGCTTCATGGTTTCTCCTCAATACAGTCCCGGCTCACCGGCGGGACGGGTCTTCCAGCGGCGGTGAATCCAGAGCCACTGGTCAGGATAGCGCCGAATCCAGGATTCGATGACGTTGGTGCACAGTTGAGTGGCGGCGAGGATGTCGGCCTGCGCGTCGGCGGTGTGGGGAATTTCGATCTGAGGGCCGAAGTGGAGGACGTAACGGCGCTCGGCCGGCTCCCAGAGCATGAAGCCCGGCAGCACGGCGGCGCCGGTCTTGCGCGCCATGTGGGCCAGACCTGTCCCGGTGCAGGCATCGACGCCAAAGAATTTCACAAACTCGCCCTGGGGCGGGGTCATGTTGGTGTCCATGAGGATGGCGACGGTCTGCCGGGCGCGCATGGCCAGGAGCAGGCCGCGGCCGAAGTCGTCCTTGTCGATGACTTGATTGCCGTGCAGGCAGCGGATGCCGTTGACGTAGTAGTCGAGGCGCCGGTTATCAAGGGGGCGTATCACTATGCTCATGGTGTGGCCCATGAGCGAGTGGTAAAAGCCGGAAAGCTCCCACGCGCCCAGGTGGCCGGTGACAATCAGAACCCCTTTGCCGCGGGCCTGGGCGGCCAGGTAGTGGTCCAGTCCTTCGGTGCGCATCCAGCCGCTGGTGTTTTCGGCGGTGTAGCGGGTCAGGCGGCAGAACTCGACCAGTTGCCAGCCCAGATGACGGTAGACGCCGCGGAGGATGCGGCTGCGTTCGCGGCTGGAGAGATCGGGGAGGGCCAATTCAAGGTTGCGCACGCCGACGCGGCGCAGGCGGCCAAACAACCAATAGACAGCGAAGGCGAGCAGGCAGGCCAGCAGGCGCGCCAAGCTGCGCGGCATGCGCCCCAGGCTGCGCGCCACGGCAAGGACCAGCCAATACTCAAGGTTTTCCCGCATGGTTGAAGGCAAAGATCAGTTTACGCGTTTTCCGAAAGCGCGTGGCCTTTGCCAGTGTGTGCAAGGCCGTCGCTGCTTCTGCTCAGCATTCTGCACGGCTCTTGCAGCGAACACCGCCCCGTGACTCAGCGCACAGACCTGATCGCCGACCTGGCCGAGGATTGCCTCGCAGACAGTTTTTCGCGTAAAAGGGCCCACCCTTCATGAACCCCGATGCTTCTCATCATTCCAGCTTTCTTCGCCCCATCTGGAGCCGCATCCCCTGGACGGACATTTCCGTGCCGCCCTGGCTGTTTTCGCTCCTGGTGCTGGCCGTCCTGGCCGCCGTGCGGTTCTACGCTGTCTTCGGCCCGTCACAGGCGCGCATCCTCTTCCTGCTTCATGTATTGGTCATGTGGGCGCTGCCGTTTCTGCCGCTCACGCGCCAGGGGAGGCGCGATATCGGGCTGCGCAAACAGGGCAACACGCCACTTGCGCTGGCCCTCAGCGTCCTGGCCGGGGCCTGTTGCGGGTTTGCGGTCTATGCCGCCGGGATGCTTCTCTACGGCAATTCGCCTGACAACTGGTGCCTCAGCATCCGCGACGGCTTCCAACTGAAGCAGATGCTCGCCGTCATGTCCCCCGGGACCGCCTTTGCCATCATTGCCCTGTCGTCCATAAGCGTCACTCCCATTGGCGAGGAGATCCTTTTTCGCGGCCTCATCCAGCAGTCCTTCACCCTGCGCTGGAACGCCGTGATCGCCACGGTGGTCAACGGCCTGGCCTTCGGCCTCATCCATCTGCACGTCCACGGCCTGTGGCGCGACGCGGCCGGCTTCCACCTCCGCCTGGTCTCCGGCGCGATCATGGTTCTTCTGCTCGCCGGGGCCAGCGCTGTCTTTACCCTCTGCCGCCTGCGCTCGGGCTCCCTGTGGTGCTCCATGGCAGCCCACGCCGCTTGCAACTTAGGCATGGTCGGAGCCGTATTCATTCACTACGCCGGATGAACCAACACCTGCCGGCAAGAAAGGCATCTCGTCGTGACCGATCAAAAGATCTACCGCATCGCCGGCATCAGCGGCCTGGCGTGCATGGCCACCTTCTTCATCGAGTTCCCCTTCTACCTTGTCCGCAGCGCCTTCCCCGGTCTGGCGGCGTCGAGCGAGCTCCCCGATTTCGCCGCTCGCAACGCCACCAACATCATGAGCTGCGTCTTCCTCGATCTCATCATCCTCACTCTTCTCATGATCTTCTTTGCCGGCGTCCGTCACCTCATCCGCCAGGCCAATCCGCAGCACGAGTGGCTGGCCAGCCTCTTCTTCGGCGTCGGCCTGGTCTACGTCACTCTCACCTTCGTCGCCGATTCCCTCCAGGCCTCCATCGTCATCGACGCACTCAACCCTCCCGCCGACGGCGTCATCATCCGCGCCATGTTGGAGAGCACGTTGCTTTTGTACGGCTCCATCGCACTCTGGCTCATGGCCTTCTTTATGGCCATCCTGAGCTACGTCACTCTGTTGAGCAGCGCTCTGCCAAGATGGTCCGCCTGGGTGGGCTACGCCTGCGCGCTGGCCTGTCTGGCCTTCGTCCCCACCATGTTCGTCCACCACGTCGATCTGTTCGGTTTCTACAACCCAGCCGGCTGGGGCGCCGAGGCCATCGCCAACGGCTTTCCCCTGGCCGCCTGGATGATCGTCGTCGGCATCCTCATGCTTCGCAAAGCCGGCAAGCGCGATCCCGCCGCATCCCATGCAGAATGAAGGGTGCGGAATGACGCCCGCACCCTTCACTGGAAGAGACTTTTCAGCGGCCTATAGAGCCCCCGTCGTTACTTGCGGTTTTTGGCCTGGACGAAGTATTCCGCCACGGCGCGAACAAACGGTACTGCTCCCGGAGGAACTTCGACGTCGCCCTTCAGAACCGACTCGAAGCTGTGCGGCGCGCCAAAGTAAAGCTCGGTGTCCTCGGCGTTATGGCTCACGCTGGTGCCGTCCAGTGAGACGCCCGCGAAAACGCCCTTATTGCGCGAATAGCTGAGCAACTCGGCGCTCATCTTCCAGTCGGTGGCGGCCTGACCGCTGCGGCCTATGGGACCGGCCGCGGCAGAGGCATCGCCGCCGATCTTGAATTTGCTCTTGAGCAGGTCCTGGAAGCCGCGGTCGTTTACCGCAACCAGCACCAGGTCAGTGGACTGGCCGCCGAACTGGAAGCCGAATGAGCCGCCGGCCATGCGAATGAAGACCGGCGCGCTCCAGCCGTGGCCGGTGCGGCAGGTAACCACGCCCTGGCCATACTGGACACCACCGAAGAAGGCGCCCTTGATCAATCCGGGAACCACGCCGATGCAGGTGGCCTGTTGAAGGATGTTCAGGGGGATGGTGCTGTCCTGGGCGGACATGATGCGGTCCAGGGCCAGCTTGGCCGCGTCGATGCGGGCCTGCAAGTCCTCCCGCGTGGAGCCGGCAAAAGCGGTGTGGGTGAGCATGAGGCAAATCAAAAGAAGGGGGCAGACTGAAGCGATTGTCTTCTTCATATCCATATCCTTTCCACTCCGCCGCCTTTGCGGCGCGGATGGTTGAATTTTACGAAAAAGAGGCGGCGCATGGCGATGCGCAAAACTCGATCCGGCGCGGCGCTGGAGGCCGGACCTTTCCCCAGCCTCGATCGCCAGAGCATCCTCAAACAGCCTACAGCATCCAAGCCTGAACGCGCATCCTCGGCTCCAGGGCTGCAATGTTGTTCCCCGAAGGCCGGCAATGCCGCGCTATTCCGTGCTTCTCAGGGGCGGACACGCGCATCAAGAGCGGGATTTCCGCTCTTGATGCTCCGATGCATGGATGGACGGGGGGGAGGGCGGAACGGGAGGAAATAGAACTCGATTCGCGCAGAAGGGGAAAAAAGAGGAGTTCCGAGGCTTCATGGAAAACATGCCGCCTGGGAACTCCTTTCCCCAGATCTGCGTTGTTTCTAAAAACAAGTCTGTGGGAAACCGGTATTTAATACCTGGTCAATATTGCTCAATTCATAGATTACGAAGGGAGTATGGACATAAGTAACCACCAGTTATTACTAATCAGTAACGGGCTGACGGGAGGGGTGCGATACCGGAGCCTGGCGGCGATCATGGATGTCGGCGTCGGCCAGCAGCGAGCGGTTCAGCACACGCATGGATAGCTCAGTCCGGTTGTCGGCGCCGGTCTTGCGCATCAGGCGGCCCACATGGGCCTTCACGGTGCGCTCCTCGATGCCCAACTGACGGGCGATCTCTCGATTGGAGCGGGCCATCAGGACCAGTTCCAGCACCTGGCGCTCGCGGCCGGTCAAGTGGGGGCCGGCGATGGTGAGGCCGGAGTCGGGGACCTTGAGCAGCCGGTCGATGAGTTTCGAGAGTAGCTTGCGCGGCGCCCAGATGGAGCCGCCGGTGACCACCTCGATGGCCGTCCGGACCGTGTCCGGGCCGGCGGTCGACTCCAGGTAGGCCCTAGCCCCGGCAATGATCGAATCCAGAACCAGTTGATCGTTTCCTTGCGGGCCGATGACGATCAGCCGGATGCCGGGACGCCTGTGGCGAATGGCCTTCAGGGCCTTCAACCCAACAGACGAAGAATGCAGATCCACGACCAGATACTCCAGCGTGGAGCGGGCCAGCAACTCATCCAAGGTCCCGGTAACCGGGATGAGCCGGGCATGGCCCTCCTGGGCAGGTTGATCGAAGATGCTGGCGAGTCCCTCAAGGCGGATGGGTTCATCGGAGACTAAACCAATCCGGATTGGGTCAGGAATGCGAATCGAAGACATCTTGCTTCCCCCCGTCAATTGGCAGGAAGACTGGGCCCGGTACAGCAACCGGAACACGGATGGCCCGCATCGCCTCAGAAAAATCACTGTTTTGAAAACCACTTCAGCCAGTCTTGCCTGCAACCACCCCTGGAGCTTGGGAAGAACGACCTTGCACCTACGTCTCGCTGAAGGGCTCGACCATCCGGTGTTGGATGGCCCGTTCCCGGATCCAACGGTCGCTCTAAATCGACATGCCTTTCCTCTTCCGGATTCAGTTTTCCTATCCGGAGAAAAAATGGCTGGTTTTCGCTCAAACCAGACGCATTATCTACGCAAGGTGCCGGCAATTGACAATGACACAATTGGGTTACTACACGTCACGGACGGGCAACCCGAGGCGCAGCAGCGGGCTTTCCTCAGGGGAAAGCTGGCGCTGGCAATTCCGATATTCCTTAATTCCAGCAAAATCTGTAGCATCAACCCGGCAGGGCGTAGTACAGTCATTTCAGTCAGGCCAACGAGGGTACCCCATTGATTAAGCAGGACATCGTCCATCATGTAATCGAGCGCACGGGCCTGCCGCGCACCAAGGCAGAGGCCGCGGTGGATACGGTTTTCGAGGGCCTCAAGCAGGCTCTTGCCGCCGGCGAGCGCATCGAACTGCGCGGATTCGGCGTTTTCAGCGTCCGCGCCCGCAAAACCGGCATCGGCCGCAATCCCCGCACCGGCACCGAGGTCAGCATCAATCCCGGCAAGGCGGTGCGCTTCAAGCCGGGCAAGGAACTGCACGTACTGGAGACCGGCGCGGCGGGCCAGTAAAGGCCAGCCGGAGTTCCATGCACGTTCGAAATGTCCACGAGCGCAAGTTCCCATTGCCTCTGGTCACAGTGGGCGCGCTGATCGATTCCCTCGCCAGCCGGGACGATCGCCTGTGGCCGCGCGGAAAATGGCCGCCCATGCGCTTCGACCGGCCCCTAGTTGTGGGCGCGGTTGGCGGGCACGGGCCTATCCGCTACTCCGTCGAGGAGTACCGCCCTGGCCAGTCGATTCTCTTCCGTTTTCTTGCGCCGCGCGGCTTCAACGGTACGCACTGCTTTGAAGTCGAGGATCGGCAGGGGAAGACCGTCCTGCGCCACATAATCGAGATGCGCGCAACGGGTCTGGCGCGGCTGAGCTGGCCGCTGGCAATCCGGTCACTGCATAATGCCGCCATCGAAGACTGCTTCGACCGGGCGACGGTTTCGTTGGGAATCGATCTTCCTCATCCGGCGCACTGGTCGATCTATGTGCGCCTGCTGCGCGCTGCTCGACAGATGCTTACCAGGTAAAGCAGTGATAACCCGCCGCAGACAGTTGTTTTGCGTCATAGAAGCCACTGCGAGCGAGTAGCGAGCGTCTGGCCGCACCGCAGGTTGCCCCGCCGCAGGTTCATGGGTGCATAGTCAAAGAAGCCATTGCGAGCGAATAGCGAGCGTTTGGCCCCACAGCAGGTGGTCACATCAGGCGCAGCGCATCCACGTCCACAATCAGATTTTTGCGCGGAATCTGGGCGGCGTCGCCGTGGGTCAACATTCCGCGCAGCGCCGCGTTCAGCGCCTTGCGCGAGGCGGCCTTGAGAATCATGTGAAAGCGATAGACGCCCTTGATGCGGGCGATGGGCGCGGTGCATGGGCCGAGCACGCGCACACCTCCGCTGCTCTGGCTTTGGACGAGATACTTGCCCAGGACAGACGACCATCCCGCTGCTTCTTCGAGTTTTTGCGACTGCACCAGGACGTTGGCCAGCACACCGAAGGGCGGATAGTGCATCCAGCGGCGGTACTTGAGCTCGCGCTCGACGAAGGCGGCGTAGTCGTGCTTGCTGGCGGCCAAGATTGCATAGTGGTCGGGATAGTAGGTCTGCACCACCACGCGGCCGGGCAGTTCGCCACGCCCGGCGCGGCCTGAGACCTGGGTCATCAACTGGAAGACGCGCTCGGCGGCGCGGAAGTCCGGCATGGAGAGCGCGTAGTCGCAGCCCACCACGCCGACCAGCGTGACGCCGTGAATATCGTGGCCCTTGGCGATCATCTGTGTGCCGACGAGCAGGTTGATCTCGCCGGAGTGGAGGCGCGCGAGCAGCCGTTCCAGATCGTAGCGGCCGCGGACGGTGTCGCGGTCCATGCGGCCGATGCGCGCGCCGGGAAATATCTCGCCTAGGCGTTCCTCGCCTTGTTGAGAACCGGCGCCAAGGTAGTAGAGGTGCTCGCTCGAGCACTTGGGACAGCGGGCGGGGACGGTGCGCCGGAAGCCGCAGTAGTGGCATTCGAGGCGCTGGCCCGCTCGGGCAACGCCTGCGTCATTCGCCGAGGCCCCCACGCCCGCTGCGGCGGATTCATCCGTGGGGTGGTCAGCCGGCGGCTTGTGGTGGGTGAGCGAGATGGCGCAGTTCTGGCACTCCAGCTTTTCTCCGCAGGCGCGGCAGATGACGACGAAGGAGTAGCCGCGGCGGTTGAGCAGGATGAGCGCTTGCTCGCCGCGTTCGAGGACCTGGCGGGTCTGGTCCACAAGCGCCCGCGAGAAGAGTTGCTCCTGGCCGGTTTCCTTGAACTCCTGCCGCATATCGATAATCTCGACTTCGGGCAGAGGACGGTTCATGACGCGGTCGCGCATCTCGATGCGCGTGTATTTGCCCAAGACGGAGTTCTGCCAGCTTTCCAACGAGGGTGTGGCCGAGCCCAGCACCACCACGGCGCCTTCCAGCTTGGCGCGCATCACGGCCACGTCGCGGGCGTTGTAGCGCGGCGTCTCCTCCTGCTTGTAGCTCTGGTCGTACTCCTCATCCACCAGAATCAAACCCAAATTGGGCGCGGGAGCAAAGATGGCCGAGCGGGTGCCGACGACAATGGGCGCCTCTCCGCGGCGAATGCGCCGCCACTGGTCGCTGCGCTCCTCGGGCGTGAGCGCGGAGTGGAGCAGAGCCACCTTCTGCCCGAAGGCCTGGTCGAGCAAGCCGACGGTCTGCGGCGTGAGGCCGATCTCGGGGACCAGCAGGATGGACGAGAGGCCGCGGTCGAGCGCGCGCTGCATGGCGGCCAGGTAGACGGCCGTTTTTCCCGAACCCGTCACTCCGTGAAGTAAAAAGGGATGGAATCCCCCCAGAGCCGTCGCCAGGCTGGCGAGGGCTTCCGTCTGCGGCTCGTTGAGCCGGAAAGGCGCGGCGGCAGGTTCGATGCCCCCAAGGTGGAAGATTGCGGGACGCTCGTCGATGCGGACCAGGCCGCGCCGGACGAGGGTTTGCAGGGTTGAGGAAGGCAAATCGCGTCGGCGCAACTCGGTGAGGGGCAGTTCGCCGCCGCATGCCGCCAGTTCGGCCAGGATGGCCTGCTGCTTTGGGGTCAGCACCGGGAGCCGCGCCTCGGGAACCAGCACGGCAAACCGCTCCATCCGACGCGCATCGCGCTCGGCGGCGGCGGTTTCGCGGGCAATCCATTTTTTGCGCACCAGGCCGGCCAGAACCGGCAGCGTGGCCGCGGTGGCGGTGCGCAGTGTGGAGACTTTGACCGGCTCGCCGGAGGCCAGGCGGATGAGAACGCGGTGCTCCAGGTCCTGCTCCTCGGCACTGAGCTTGGCGCGCCGCCTCGAGCCGCCTTTGTTCATGAGACTAAGCATGGGCACCCCAGGTCTCGCTTTTGAGAGCTGGGAGTTCCCCAAGTCCCCGTCCATACTGGCGGCCAGCACGTCGCGGCCCAGGCTGGTGATGCGGTAGTAGACGGTGCGGCGGACCTCGGCCATCAGCGGCAACATGCCGCGCAGCACCTCGCCCAGCGGGGCCAGGTAATACTGGGCCATCCACTCGGCCAGCTTGAGCAACCGGTCGCTCAGCAGGGGTTCCTCGTCCAGCACTGCCTCAAGGAAGCGCACCTCAAGATCCGGCGGCGTTTGGGCGTTGAGGGCGGTGACTACTCCGATGAGCTTTTCGTTGCGGAAGGGGGCGATGACGCGCGCGCCCCGCTGCGGCCGTTGGCCCTCGCGCACCGCGTAGGTGAACGCGCGGTCCAGCGGGACGGGCAATGCGACTTCGCAGCAGGCGGGCATGGCAGGTAAGAATCAGTGTAGGGGATTGGGGCAAGGGAGCGGGGCGCCGGCGAATATCGCTTTACTCAGCCATTGCAATCCGGGCCGCAGGCAGTACAATTCATTGCAAATGACATCCAAGACCCGCAAAACCGCCGCTGCCGCGCCCAAAGCTTCGCCGGGCGCTTCGTCCAAAACCCATTTACCTGTCACGCTGTCGATCGACATTGGCGGCTCCAAGCTGAAGGCCATGCTGCTGGACCGGGATGGCAAGCCGGTCAGCGAACGGCAGCGCGTGCTGACGCCGCAGGCGCCCACGCCGGCTGCGGTGCTGGCCGGACTGGATAAATTGCGCAAGCTGTTGCCGCGCTTCGATCGCGTTTCGGTCGGGTTTCCCGGCGTAATCAAGCGCGGAACCACCTGGACGGCCTTCAATCTGAATCCCAAATGGGCGGGCTTTCCGCTGCAGGCGGTACTGCAAAAGCGCTGGAAGAAGCCGGTGCGCGTGGCCAACGACGCCGCCGTGCAGGGCTATGGGGCCATCAAGGGTGATGGGGTGGAGCTGGCGCTCACGCTGGGCACCGGGATGGGCTCCTCGCTATTTACCGGCGGCCGCCTGTGCCCTGGGTTGGAGCTGGCCCATCATCCCTGGAAGAGTAAGACTTATGAGGACTACCTGGGCCAGCGGGGCCTGGACAAGTTCGGCAAGAAGGCCTGGAACAAGTTCCTCAAGCAAGCCATCGATCAGACCGAAAAGCTCTTCAACTGGGACCACCTCTACATCGGCGGAGGGAATACGAAGAAGATCGACTTCGTGCCGGGAAAGAACGTGAAGATCGTCTCCAATGAGACCGGCCTGCTGGGCGGCGTGGCGCTGTGGCGGGATAAGGGGTAGGGCCAGGGGTCAGCAACGAAAGACAGAAACCACAACGAAGCCATGGCGGAGCTGCTCAAGGAAGACCCTGCCTATGCGGTTGAACTGCTGAACGGCATTCTCGAAGACGGGGAACAGGGCGAACTGCTCATCGCCTTGCGCCAGATGACCAAAGCCTTTGGCGGCGTGCAAGACGTGGCGGAAAAGGCGAACTTGAATCCTACTCAGCTTTACCGCACATTATCGGAACAGGGAAACCCGGAGCTTCGCAGCCTGTCCGCCATTCTCAAAGCCATGGGGTTGCGGCTTGCTGTCGAACGGGTGCGTGCTGCGTGAGGCCAGGTCTGTAATAGCGAGACCTGGGACATTCGGATCCTGGACAGAAGAAGCAGGTGACACAAATGGCCGAAAACAAAACCAAGCCCACCGCATTGAGCGTGGCGTCCTTCCTCGATGCAATCCCTGATCAGACCAAGCGCGCGGACGCCAAAGCGCTGGTCAAGCTGATGCAATCGGTCACCGGCGAGAAGCCGAAGATGTGGGGACCGTCGATCGTCGGCTTCGGCAGCTACCACTACAAGTACGAGAGCGGCCGCGAGGGCGATTCGCCGATCGCCGGCTTCTCGCCGCGCAAGGCCGCAACTGTCCTCTATGGCATCGCCGGAGCCGACGGCGCACCTGCACTCCTGGCGCAACTGGGCAAGCACACCACCGGCAAGGGCTGCCTCTACATCAAGAAACTCGCGGACGTAGACCCGAAGGTGCTGGAGACTCTAGTAGCCCACGCCTTCGCCACAAAGCAGGCAAAAAAGTAAGTCCACCCGTCCAGACAAGCCTCATGCGACTCATCCCCTCGCCGGCGGTTTCAGCCCCAGTTCGCGCATGGCGATTTGGAGGTCGGCCCAGGCTTCCTTTTTCTGGCGGGGGTCGCGGAGCAGATAGGCCGGATGGTAGGTGACGATAAGTTGCGTGCCGCGGACCGAATGCACGCGGCCGCGCAGGCCGGCCAGGGGCTGGCGCGCGCCTAAGAGATAGGTGACCGCCGTGGCGCCGAGAGCGATGACCACTTGGGGGCGGATTACGTCGATCTGGCGGAAGAGAAACGGGGAGCAGGTGTTGGCTTCCTCCGGCACCGGGGTGCGGTTGCCGGGCGGACGGCACTTGACCACGTTGGCGATGTAGACTTCCTCGCGCCTGAGGCCCATGGCGGCGATCATGTTATTCAGCAGTTGCCCGGCGCGGCCCACGAAGGGAAGTCCCTGCGCGTCCTCGTCTGCGCCCGGGCCCTCGCCGACAAACATGAGGCGGGCTACAGGCGAGCCGTCGCCGAAGACCAGCTTGTTGCGGCCTGTGTGGAGCGGGCAGCGGGTGCAGTCGCCGATGTCTTCGCGAATGAGTTGAAGGGCGGCGGCGCGGCCGGCGGGCGGAATGGCGGCGGCAATTTCTGGAGGCGCGGAAAACGGCTTGCGTGTGGGAATCGGATGCACCTGATGGGAATTTGCGGGCTGGAAGTCCGCGAACAGCGCTGGCTGGGAAGCTGGCTCCCAGGTCTCAGAAGCGAGACCTGGGGCACCCGGAGTTTCGGGTTGCGCGGACAGCTCCGGTTCGGCGGCCAGCAGAGCGGGGTCCACGGGGCGGCGGTAGAACTCGGTGAGGCCCAGGTCGCGGTAAAAGCGGACGCGCTCGACCAGAGCTACGCGGGTTGCGGAATCGAGCTGTCGCGGCAAATCTCTTACTCCACGATCAGTTGCCGGCGGGCAGCGGCTGCTGGCGATACGGACTCGCTCCGCACCTGATCCTGACTCAGCTTCACATCCTCATGCTCATCAAATTCCAGAACCAGGCCCTTTTGCCGGCGCAACGAGAGAATCTCGTCCAGAATGCGGTCGGCGAGGTTGCGCTTGGGCAGCTCGGGCAGCTCGATGGACGTGGTGAGGGTGAGGAAAGCAGCCGCGTTGAGGTCGGCATCGATGCCCACGCCCTCGCCCGAAACATCGTTGACCACAATGGCGTCCGCGCCCTTGGCCAGCAGCTTGGCGCGGCCGTTTTCCATGCGGTTCTCCGTCTCCGCGGCAAAGCCTACGATGAGCTGCCCGGGACGGCGGCGGCGCACCACCTCGGCCAGAATGTCTTCAGTGGGCGCGAGTTCCAGCGTCATGGGGCCGGTGCGCTTGAGCTTCTGTTCGGAGACGTTGACGGGGCGGTAGTCGGCCACGGCCGCGGCTTTTATGATGAGCGTGGCCTCGGTCATGCGCTCCAGCACGGCCTGGCGCATCTGGTCTGCCGTGGTGACTTTGACCAGTTCGCAGTGCGCGGGCGGATGCAAGGCCGACGGCCCGCTAATGAGAATGACTTTGGCTCCGCGGCTGTGCGCGGCTTCGGCCAGGGCGTAGCCCATTTTGCCGCTGGAGCGGTTGCCGATAAAGCGGACGGGGTCCAGCGGCTCGCGCGTACCGCCAGCGGTGACCAGGACAATTTCTCCGGCCAGGTCGCGGCTGCGGCCTAGCGCGTCGAGGACGGCGCCGGCAATGGCCTCGGGCTCGGCCATGCGGCCCGCGCCCACCATGCCGCAGGCCAGGTCGCCCGTGCCCGGTTCCACGACGCGCACGCCGCGCTGGCGCAGGATTTCAAGGTTGGCCTGCGTGGCGGGATGCTCCCACATATTCACGTTCATGGCGGGTGCGACAAGGACCGGCGCGGTGGTGGCTAGGTACATGGTGGTGAGGAAATCGTCGGCGACGCCGTGGGCAAATTTGGCCAGAATGTTGGCCGTGGCCGGGGCGACGACCAGCGCATCGGCCCACTGCGCCTCGCCGATGTGCTCGATGCCGTTCTGTTCGCTGGAATCGCCGTATGCGGTATCGCCCGTGCCTGAGTCGTCCCACATGCTGGTGATGACCTTGTGGCCAGTGAGCGCGGCAAAGGTGAGCGGCTGGACGAACTTGGCCGAAGCGGCGGTCATGACCACGTGGACTTCAAGGGCCTGGCGCTGCAGGGCGCGCACAAGTTCCGCCGCTTTGTAGGCGGCAATTCCGCCGGATACGCCTACGGTTACTCTCATAGCTCGATTGTAGCCGGTTTCGATTGTGGAATGCGCGGCGTGGGTTGGGGAAGATGGCGCGAAGGACTAGCTCAGCAGAATGGGGATGGCTGGACCTTCGATTGGCGGCTTGACGACCGGCACGTCGGCTTTGACGTAGGCGATCTTGCCGGCCTCAACCTCTTCCTGGGCGATGCGGCAGGCTTTGGTGGACTGGGTGGGGATAAGGGCGTGGGAGCCGCTCTGGATCTGGCGCGCGCGGCGGGCGGCGACCAGAACCTTGCGGTAGTTCGAATCGAATTTGTTCTCAATCGTCATCGGAATTCTCCTCATCGCTATCGGAGTCTTCCTCATCGGAGTCCTCCTCAAAGTTCAACTGCTGCTGGCCGGTAGAGCCCATGATTCGAAAGGCCTCCAGCACGGGCTTGAGCCGCTCCTGGGAGTTGCGCTGCAGGCAGGCGGCCGCAACCTCCAACACCCGGCGGGAATTATACGCGATGGCCTCGCCATTGCGGTAGTAGCGCTCGGCCAGCACAATGGCCTCCAACTGCGCTACCGCCCGGTCCAGCATGTCGTTGACAAGAATATAACCGTACTCGCGATAATTCTCAATCTCCTTGGTCGCCTCGCCGAGCCGACGGCGCAGCTCTTCTTTGTCGACCTTGACCCCGGACTGCATGGCGTCTGCGCGCATGCGGTTGAAAAGGCGGTGACGCAGGACCCTGGGGTTGGGCGGCATGACGAAGATGGAGACGGCCTCGGGCATCTTGGCGCGCACCTTGGCGGCGCCTTGCACGTCGATGTCCAGCATGAGATCGTGGCCGGCCAGGCGGGCCTCTTCGAGCGACTTGCGGGCGGTGCCGTAGTAGTGGCCGAAGACCTCGGCGTGCTCCAGAAACACGCCAGCGGCGATCATGCGCTCGAACTCTTCGCGAGTGGTGAAGGTGTACTCCAGCCCGTTCTGCTCGGAGCCGCGCGGGGGGCGGGTGGTCCACGAGACCGAGAAATCGATCCCGACAACCTGCTTGCGCAGCTCCCTCACCAACGTGCTTTTGCCCGAGCCGGAGGGCGCCGAAATGATGAAGAGAATTCCTGCCACGGTGGTACCGTTCCTTTGATTATCCTCTTGCCCCTAAGCTTTTAGCCTCTAGCTTCCAGCTCCTGGCTTTTCCTTGCCGGAACCAGGATTCAAACTTCGAGCAAAGAAGAGCTAGCAGCAAGAAGCTAGCAGCTAATTTCATTCCACGTTCTGAATCTGTTCGCGGGCCTTTTCGATCTCCGACTTCATGGCCAGCCCGAGTTCGGTCATGCGGGTTCCCTTGCCGCCCACGCCGCTGGTCTTGGAGAGCAGGGTGTTGGCCTCGCGGTTCATTTCCTGGAGCAGAAAATCCAGCTTCTTGCCCACTTCGCCGCCGGCGGTCAATAGCTCGCGGAAGTGGCCGATGTGGGTGGTCATGCGGGCCAGTTCCTCGGCAATGTCGCTGCGCTCGACGAGCACGGCGACTTCCTCGAGCAGCCGCTGGCGGTTGAACTCCGGTCCGGTGGCCGTCTCCAGCCGCTGGGTGAGCCGGTCCTGGTAGCGCTGCTCGATCTCGGGACGCAGCACAGCCACTCCTTCCGTGGCCTCGGCCAGCCGGTCGAGCGTGCTGCGCAGGATGGCCTCCAGCGCATCGCCCTCGCGCGCACGCATGGTCCTTAACTGATCGAGCAGCGGCGCAATCTCCTGCCGCACGCTGGCCGCGAGGGCCGTCAGGTCTTCGTCTCCGTTGCCCCGATTCTCATTCTGCAAAGCGCCGGGCAGGCGCAGAATAGCGTTCAGGTCCGGCTCGCCGCTCATGCCGAACTCGTCGCGCGCGGCAGTGAAGGCGGCAACGTAGCCGGCCACCAGTTCGCGATTGTAGCCGGCCATCTGCTGGCTGGTGCGATCAATAGAGAGAGTCAGATCGACGTGGCCGCGGACGAGCGACTCCTTGAGGGCCTTGCGCAACTCCATCTCCAGCGCGTCCAGGCCCGGCGGGAGGCGCAACTGCACATCGAGAAAGCGGTGATTGACGCTCTTGACGCTCAGCGTGTAGCTGAGCTGATCATGATCGCGAATCGGCACCTGAACCTGTACCCGCGCAAACCCGGTCATCGAATAAATCGGCATTTCCTGCTACTCCTGTGGCCCGGTGGTGAGCGCCAGCTCCAACTGAGGCGGGTCCTTTTCCAAAGGGTCCGATCCTTGCGGCTCGGGCACGTCCATGAATTGCAACTGATAGAGCCGCTGATAGGTGGGCGAGGAAATCAAGAGCTCCTCGTGGGAGCCGATGGCGGTGATGCGGCCGTCTTCGAGCACGGCGATGCGGTTGGCGCGGCGAATGGTTCCCAGGCGGTGGGCGATGACCATCACGGTGCGGTTCTGCATGAGGTTGGCCAGCGCGGCCTGGACCAGCGCTTCGCTTTCTGCGTCGAGGGACGAGGTGGCCTCGTCGAGGATGAGGATCGGCGCGTCCTTGAGAATAGCGCGGGCGATGGCCAGGCGCTGGCGCTCGCCGCCGGAGAGGCGGAAACCTTTCTCGCCGATGACGGTGTCATAGCCCTGAGGCATGCGCAGGATGAAGTCGTGTGCCAGGGCGTTTTGGGCGGCTTGTTCCACGAGTTTCAAGTGGACGTCTGGCCGGCCGTAGGCGATGTTGTTGCGCACCGTGTCGTTGAAGAGGATGGTCTCCTGCGTCACTTGGGCAACCTGGCGGCGGAGCGAGGCGAGGGTCAGATCGCGGATGTCGTGGCCGTCAATAAGAATGCGGCCCCAGGTGACGTCGAAGAAGCGCGGAATCAGGTTGACGAGGGTGGATTTGCCGGCGCCGCTGGGACCCACAATCGCCAGCACCTCGCCGGCATTCACGTCCAGGTCTACATGATGCAGAATCTGGTGCTCGCCCTCTTCGGTGGAGTAGGAAAAGCCCACGTCCTCAAACCGGACGGACTGCCGGAAACTTCTCAACACGGCCGCGTGCGGCCGCTCCTTCACGTCGTCCTCGGCGTCGAAAAAGCCGAAGATGGACGAAGAGGCGCCCATGGCCTGCTGGAAGCTGTTGTAGAAAGTGGCTAACCTGCGCACCGGATCGTAGAGCTTGAAGAGCGCGATGATGAAGGTGATGAAGACCTCGGCGGTCATGCGGCCGTGCTGAATCTCGTTGCGGCCGATCCACAGCAGCACGGCGATGGCCACCGAGCCGATGGTGTCCATCAGCGGCGAGCTGATGGACTGAATGCGCGCGTTGCGCAGATTGGCGCGGAGCAGGCGGGCGGCGGCCTTCCTGAAGCGCACAATCTCCCACAGCTCGGTGTTGAAGGCCTTTACGATGCGGTTGCCGGTGACCGTCTCGTGCAAAATGTTCTGGATCTCGGCCAGCTTGTCCTGGCTGGTGCGGGTGCGGGTGCGCACCGAACGGCCAATGCGGCGCGAAGAGGTGATGACCACCGGCACAAAGAGCAAAAGCGCCCAACTGAGACGGCCTCCCAGCGCGATCACCAATGCCATGGTGGCCAGAAAGGTGAAGAGCTGCTGCAGAAACTCGCCCATGACCGAGCTGACGGAGGTCTGCACGCGATCCACGTCGTTGATGAGCGTGGAGAGAATGGTGCCGGTGGGGTGCTTGTGAAAGAAGCTCGACGAGCGCCGCAGGATGGTTTCGTAGAGGTGATTGCGCAGGTCGGTGACGGTGCCGAAGCCGGCGTAGTTGACCAGGTAGGTGCCGAGATAGGTGCACAGGCCCTTGATAATCGTCGAGCCGATCAGGGCAAAGGCCACCACCGTCCAGGCATTGTGCATCCAGTGCGGGGCAAATTCATGCACATCGAACTGCCAGCGGGGCGGAAAGAAGGGAAACAGGGGCAGGGCGCTGGAGGGGTTGTTGGGCCGGAGGACCACGCCCAAGATGGGCACAAAGAGCGCCATCCGCAAGGCATCCAGCAGGCCTGCCGCGGCCAGCAGCATCACTCCCGGCAGCCACTGCAGCAAGTAGGGCAGCCCGTAGCGCAGCAGGCGCATGTAATTCTTCATGCCGGTTGGCCCGCCTGGAGAGGACAAGACTTCATTTGTATATTGTATCCGGCAGTGGCGCGGCCCGTCGTCCTTATCAACAAAGCCGGGTAATGGGCCAGTTCCCGAATGGGCGACGATTCGGTACGTCACTCATCCCTCGACAAAACGGCGTTTTTCGGTACAAAAAACCGAATCCAACAAGCGGCTCTCGCTATCGTATGCGAGTTTCGGATGTTCTCGCTCCTGATGGTCAGAAGGGTTCTATTCAGAAAAGAGGGTAAGAGTATACTAGAGGCGAAGCGAAACACTCTCCCGGCGCCACTTTCCTGAGGTAGACCGCTGTGCCGATGAATTTTGTTGGTGAAATGCGCAAATTTATCACTGAAGCTGGAGGCGGCGATTGGATTGATGTTTACAGCGACTTCCGGAACGACACTGATCATCTTGCTACGCACGCGATACTTGTGCCAAACGACAAAGTGGCGGGAGTACTTGAAACTGAAAGTTGGGGACACACATCTCCTGATACGCTCCATCCCGGATGCACATGCTATGGAGGTGGCTCAATCAAATACCATCGCTTCGGAAACGATGAAGGATACGAACCAATTGTAATTTATCGCAGTTTCCACGGGATTAAGCCTGCTTACCTTGACATCTCCGAAGAATTTAAGCTCTTCCACAACTTGTTCTTCGACAAGAAGAATGACAAGTATTTCAAAGTGCAGGACGATGGTAGCGAAGTCGAAGTCATTCGGCAATCCGAGAACCGCATTTCCATTCGCACAGTCGAGCTAAAACAATTCTTGGCGATAAAGGAGATGCATCTGGTACTTCTTTTTGACCTCTTCCGCAAGTTCCCTCGGAATGTATTCGATTACAATCTGTCGGAAACGACTGGAAATGAAAAAGGCCCCAACTTTATCTATCTATACGAGATGAACGACGCTATGTTCAAGAAAGACGGGTTCTTCGTTCGTGTTTTAGGTAAGTCCGTAGTAGAAGGGTACTCCAAGCAAGACAGTGATTTCTGGCCATACAACGAAGCAGAAGACGCCGCGCCGAGCTATATGGAATTCATATGTGGTCTCGATCAGAAAGGGCGCGGGATCAGCCTTCCCTGCAATCCTCACGGAGGCAACTATTTAACTCCGGTCTATTTTCGGCCTGAAGTCCTGAGCAAGTATTACAACAACCCAACCAAATATTCCGTTGAAGACGGATACCTGCGCTGCGCTGCCTTATGGGGTGTTCAAATCGATAACGATAACCCGAATTACGTTTGCGTTTTCCTGGGTGATATCGGACGCGATATTCCGCAGAGCGAGCACGGCTATTGGCGAAGCTTCAACATTCCACCAGCCGGTCCCATGAGCGAAACAGCGTTTCGCCGCAGTTTTATGGCAGAATTTGCAGATCCCCAGCGAAAGGATCTACTTTTCAAACAGCAACTTTCACTATTCAACGAGTGGTGGCGGCGTAAGCATAAATGGGATTTCTTCAAGCCGTTAGGAGGGGAAGATCAACACTGTCTCGCGTCTTTGCGAATACCGGCAACCGATGAACAGAATGAGTTTGATACGCAGGTCATGTACCTAACAAAACTGATCGTAGACTCGCTAAATGAAACTGAGATTGCAAAGGAGATCACTTCTGCACCCGATCAAAAAGGAATCGGCAAGCTCGAAGAGTACCTAAAGGTGAAGGGGGCACCCGAATATTCCAAGAGCATCGAATTCCTCCGCGATCTACAGGCCCTGCGATCAACAGGGGCGGCGCATCGCAAAGGGTCAAACTACGAGAAGACAGCGAAGAAGCTCGGACTACACGAACGAGACCCACGTTCGGTGTACCAGGACATATTGAGCCGTGCAATCGACCTTTTCGAAAAACTGAAGGCGATCTAATGTCACCTCCCGCGAATGTTCGCTCGCGGCTTTGTTGGTGTTCGAGGGTTAAGGATACCGGCTTCCGCTATCTGTCTATCAAAGATCGGTATCGGGAAGTCGGCTTGTAGGAATCGCTCTTCTGGTCTGGCGTTGATTACAGTCGAGTCACGGCCAACCCGGAAACACCCCCACGCCCGGAGCTGCAATCAATACGCCTTCAGGTCCACGATGACCTCGAGGATGGTCTCCGGCTGGGGCAGGATGGCGTCTTCCAGGACCGGCTGATAGGCCACAAAGGTATCCATGGAACCGACGCGTCGGACCGGCGCGTCCAGGGTGTCGAAGAGCTCATCCGCGATGCGCGCGGCGATCTCAGCGCCGTAGCCCCAGCTGAGCATGTCCTCGTGAGCCACGATCACCCGGCTGGTCTTTTTGACCGAGGCGGCGATGGCCTCCCAGTCGTAGGGATTGAGGGTGCGCAGGTCGAGGATTTCTACATCGATGTTGTGCTCTCGCTGGGCGCGCTCGGCGGCCTGCAGGGAGCGGGGGACAAGAGCGCCATAGGTCACAAGCGTGATGTGCGCGCCGGGACGGACGATGCGGGCCTTGCCGAAGGGGATGGCGAAGTCCGGGCCGGGATAGGGCGCGCGGCCATAGGTTTCGCGGTAGAGCCGCTTGTGTTCCAGGAACAGGACCGGATCGTCGCAGCGGATGGCGGTGCGGAGCAGGCCGTTGGCGTCCAGGGCGTTGGAGGGAAAAACCACGCGCAGTCCCGGTATGTGCGTAAAGATGGATTCGCCGGATTGCGAGTGGTAGATGGAGCCACCGGTCAGGTAGCCGCCGATGGGCGCGCGAATCACTGCCGGGCAGGCCCACGCGCCGTTGGAGCGCCAGCGCATCAGCGCCAGCTCATTGTGAATCTGGTGCATGGCCGGCCAGATGTAATCGAAGAACTGTATCTCGACCACCGGCTTCATGCCGCGGAGGCCGTACCCAATGGCGCGGCCCACGATGTTGGCCTCGGCCAGCGGCGAGTTGAAGACCCGCTCGGATCCAAATTCGGTCTGAAGGCCCGCGGTCAACTTGAATACGCCGCCTTTACCCTTGACCTCGGCGAGGGCCTGCTCGCGGCTGGCGTCGGCCACGTCTTCGCCATAGACCACGATGCGGGGATCGCGGCGCATTTCGTCGTGGAGGCAGGCGTTGATGAGGTCGGCCATGGTGCGGGGATCGCTCCCCTTGGCGCCTCCAGCCTTCCCTCCGCCCGGGGAGCCGGGCGCAAGCGCCTTCTCGGTGGCAAAGGCTAAGTTGGTGGGGTCCAGGTCTTCGGAGTAAACGTGCTTGGTAATGTCCTCGACCCTGGGCAGCGGCGCTTCCAGGGCGCGCTCGGCGGCCTCGGCAACCTCTTGATCCAGCGAGTGCTCCAGCGCGGCGATCTGTCCGGCAGTCAGGAAGCACTCGCGGAGCAGTCGCGCCCTCATTTTGACGAGAGGATCGCGCAGGGCGTCGGCCTCGCGCTCGGCCTGAGTGCGATAGAGCCGGTCGTCGTCGGAGAGGGAGTGCGAGTACCCGCGGACGCAGTGGCCGTGGACAAAGGCAGGCCCCAGGCCGGCGCGGCAGTGCGTCACCGCTGCTTGAAAGGCCAGGAAACTGGCCTCCGGGTCGGTGCCGTCCACTTCGACAAAGTGGAAGTTGGGGAAGTTGGCCACCAGGCGGGAGATGTTGCCGCCCGGCGTGTTCACCTCGACCGGGGTACTGATGGCGTAGCCGTTGTCTTGCACGCAGAAAACCACGGGCAGTTTTCTCGACGAAGCGGTGTTCATCGCCTCCCAGAACTCGCCCTGCGAGGTGGAACCCTCGCCGATCGAGGCATAGACCACCTCATCGCCGTGAAATGTGACGTCACGGAAGGCGCGGTAGTCGCCTTCCCACCCCAGCGACGAAGACCTGTCGCCGGGGACCCCGGTACAGGCTGCAACTTCGGGATGGCGGCTGAAGTAGCGGCCCGCCTCGGCGCAGCCGACGGCGTGGAGCAGTTGGGTGCTGGTGGCCGAGGAGAGGCTGACGATGTTGAGCGAACGGCTGCTCCAGTGGGTGGGCATCTGGCGGCCGCCGCTGGCCGGGTCGGTGGCCGCGCCCACGGCCTGCAGCATCATCTCATCGGGCGTCACGCCCAGCGCCAGGCACAGTGCGCGATCGCGATAGTATGGGAAGAACCAGTCGTAACCGGGACGCATGGCCAGGGCCGCGCCCACCCCCAGCGCCTCGTGGCCGGCGCCCGATAATTGGAAGAAGATTTTCTGCTGGCGCTTGAGCAGTATCTCGCGGTCGTCCACGCAGCGGGAGAGAAACATCAGCCGGTAGATTTCGACCAGTTGCCGGGGGCTCAGGCTGCCGGAGTCCGCTGACACGGACTCACGAGCGCTGGAAGTTGCCAGTTCCATTTCCTTCACTCCTCAAAAAACGCGGCTTTCTCAATTGCGGGGATGTTGAAATTCCAACCCTGATTGTAGCAACCCTAACCCTGCCAACAGATTAGATTAGAGAGAGGAGTTTGGGATGCACTCATTTGTTTTGTCGTTGGCAGCCAGGACGGGCTGGTTTGCGGAAGGCCGGTTTCTGGGTCGTGTGCTGGACGAGTGGGCGATCGATGCCCAGGAGTTTATCCGCCTGAAACTGCCGCACCTGCTGGTGATTGCGGCAATCGCTTTTGTGCTTAGCCGGTTACTGCGGCTCATCACCTTTCACATGACGCGCGTGGCCGAGCGGCACGCGGCGGGTCCCGGACACATCTCACAGGTGAAAACGCTGGCCGGTGTCATCCACACCACGGGACTGGCCATCATCTGGCTAATCACCGGATTGCAGATTCTGGCAGCCCTGGGGGTGAACCTGGCGCCCCTGCTGGCCTCCGCCGGGGTAGCCGGAATCGCCGTCGGCCTGGCCGCGCAGAACATCGTGAAAGACGTGCTGAATGGCATTCTCATCCTGATCGAGAATCAGTTCGACGTGGGAGATACGGTGCGCCTGGCCGGACTGACCGGCACCGTGGAAGCGATGACCCTGCGCAAAACCACCGTCCGCGACGCCGATGGGACGCTTTACATCGTTCCCAACTCGCAGATCACCACCGTGGCCAACCTGAGCGCCGATTACTCCGTGGCCACCGTCAACGTGAGCGTGGACTTCTCGGCGAATCCCGACGTGGTGCTGGAACTGCTGAAGAGCATTGCCCTGGAGGTTCGCAACAGCGAGGAGTTCCGCGATGTCTTTGTGGCCGATCCGCAGGTTCTGGGCGTGGATGCGGTCAAGGGCTCGGAGATCATCTTTGCTGTGGTTTTCAAAACCAAGGCAACCAGGCAGTACGCGCCGGTGCGGGAGTTCCGGCGCCGGGTTCGCCTGGCCCTGGAAGAGCACCACCTGATGCCTGGCGATCCCAACCGCGTTTTTACCTTCAGTGGGGGCAGCCACAGCCAGACCACCCCGGAGGGCGCGCCGGAACACGACCCAACCACGCTCAAGCCACAGGACGGGAACCCGTTCACCAGCGAATAAGGGATGCTGCCTGATTCGGTCCCGAAAGACCCCGACAGAAGAAGCTTCAAACTGCCGGCTCCAGGGCCCTCAACAGGGCCTCGGCGTCTGCAATCGGCGGCAGGCAGGTGCGTTTGCGGCACACCAATGCCCAAGCCTCGGCTCCTGGCGGCGCGGGAACATGAAGCAGTGTTTCTGCAAGCGCCTCGGGAAGGCCCCCCGGAACCAGCCGCGCGGGATCGATGCGCATGACTGTCTTGTTGACGGCGAAGTGCGCCACCGCCGTTTCCTCCAGTCGATCTGCAGCCGGACCTGAACCAACGACGACCACCTGCACCGGATCGAGAAGAAGCCGCTCCAGCGCCAGCCCGTAGCTGCCGGCGTAGAGGCCGAAATGCTCCACGATGCCGGCAAAGGAGCCGAGCGTGTCTTCGGCGATCTCGCGGTACTCCGCGCGCCCGCTCAGGGCCTCAAGGCGCAGCAGGGCGGAGGCTGCGGTGGGATTGCCTGCCGGGGTGGGCGAGTCCTGGAGCGGCTTGCGCCTTGCGGCCAGAGCGCCCAACTGCACAGCCCCGTCCTCGGGCGCGGCGGCATCGTAAAACGCTCCCGCCGTCCGGTCGTAAAAGCGGGCGATCACGGCGTCAGCCAGCTTGACGGCCGCGCGATAGAACTGCATCTCTCCGCTCGCCAGCCAGCCGTCAACGCAGGTGTGAATCGTGAAGGCGTAGTCGTCGAGCGTGCCGGGCGCCTTTTCTGCCGGCGTCACGCTTCCCTGCGACTGAAGCTCTCCATAGGCGATCACGTGGCTGAGTGTGCGGTCTCCGTCCCATGCCTCGGCCAGCAGCCGGTTGAGCGTGAGCAGGGCAAAGTCGCGCGCCGCATCCATGCGCAGCACCCGCGCCGTCTCCAGGTAAGCCGTCACGGCCATTGCGTTCCAGCCGGTATAGAGCGTGCGGTCGATGAAGGGCGTGGGCCTTGCGGCGCGGACCGCAAGCAGCTTGCGCCGGGCTGAGTCCCACAAGGCGCGCAGAGCCTCCAATTCCCTTCCTTGGGCGGGATCGTTTCCTTGCGCGGCTTTTTCTTCCAGCGTTCGCTCAACATGCAAAACGTTCTTGGCCGGATTGTGGTGCATATCGCCCAGCTCGCCGATCTCCCAGTAGCTCGACGCGAATTCCAGTTCGGCGGGATCGAGCGCGGCGCGCGCTTCGGCAAGGGTCCAGGTAAAGTAGTCGCCGTCGTCGTCGAGGCTGATGTCGGCGTCCTGCGAGGCATAAAAGCCGCCGCGCTCGCGGTCGGTCATGGTCGAGTCAAGCCAGGCGACGATCTCCCGCGCAGTCTTCAGGAAATCCGGGCGGGCAAAGCTCTGGAAGCCGTGCACGTAGTTGCGCAGCAGCTCGGTGTTGTCGTAGAGCATCTTCTCGAAGTGCGGAACGATCCATCGCTCGTCTACGCTATAGCGGTGAAATCCGCCGGCCAACTGGTCGTAGACGCCGCCACGGGCCATCTTTTCCAGCGTGGTTGTGAAAGCATCGCGGGCAGGTCCGTTGCCGCGATTCATGGCCACTTCCAGCAGCAGGTCCAGCGCCGAGGGGTGAGGAAACTTGGGCTGTGAGCCGAAGCCGCCGTTGCGGGGGTCGAACTGCGAGAGGGCCGAGGCGGCGATCTTGTCCACCAGGGCCAGCGTCAGGGCCTGCTCATGGTTTGGGCCGCGTCCGGAGAAGCTCTCGTTGTGCTCGATGGCGGCCATCACGCTCGATGCCGTTTCGAGCGCCTCGTCGCGCCGCTCCCGCCACACCTGCGCCAGCGCCAGCAGCACACGCCCGAAGCCCGGCCGCCCATAGCGGTCCTCGGGCGGAATGTAGGTGCCGCCGAAGTAGGGCCGTCCGTCGGGAGTGAGAAAGGCCGTCAGCGGCCAGCCGCCCTGCCCGGTGATGGCTGAAACCGCGGCCTGGTAGCGCGCGTCCACGTCGGGCCGCTCGTCGCGATCCACCTTCACGGCCACAAAATGCTCGTTGATCAGCGCGGCGATCTCCGGATTCTCATAGGACTCCCGGTCCATGACGTGGCACCAGTGGCACCACACCGCGCCGATGTCCAGCAGGATGGGCTTGTCCTCCGCCTGTGCGCGGGCAAAGGCCGCCTCGCCCCACGCGTTCCAGTGGACGGGCTGATGACGCGCCGAGCGCAGGTAGGAGGAGGCTGCGTGTTCCAGCAGATTGGCGCGGCCGGACCCTGCGTCAGGGGGCGTTGGGGAAGCGTCCTTGTGCATGGGCTGAGGATACATGGGTTGCACCCAGAACTGCCAGCGCGCCCTGGGCGCCATGCGAGACAGTTTGGCCCGCTATCTACAAGGCGCAGCTATCTTTTTGCCAGTTCCGCCTCGATGGCCGCGACCAATTCGGGCGCATCCGGCTGGGTGTCGGGCGCGAATCGGCGAACCATTTCGCCCGAGCGGCTGACGAGAAATTTTTCAAAGTTCCACAGCACTTCGGGCTCGGGGTTGGCATCGATTCCGTAGCCCTTCAGCTTTTCGCGGAACGGAACCTCGCCCAGGCTGACGGCCTTGGGCTGGGCAGCGATCAAAGCGGCATAGAGGGGATGCTTCTGAGCGCCGACGACCGTGATCTTGTCGAAAAGGGGAAACTTGACGCCGAAGTTGGTGGTGCAGAAGGCGAGAATCTCCTCGTTGCTGCCCGGCTCCTGGGCCTTGAAGTCGTTGGCCGGGAAGCCGGTAACCACCAGGCCCTGGCCCTTGTATTGCTCGTAGAGCTTCTCCAGGCCCTCATACTGCGGTGTCAGCCCGCACTTTGAAGCCACGTTGACGACCAGCAGAACCTTGCCCGCGAATTCCGCCAGCGATGTGTCTTCGCCGGTGATTTTCTTGACCGGAATGTCGTAGATCGATGCGCTCATGGTGATGTCTCCTTTGCGATGATAAAGGCTGCTTGTTTCAACGGACAATCCATCCGATTTCTCACCCCAATAACTGTTTCGCCACCTGAATGTATAACTCCACCGCTTCAAGCAGCTCTTTCTTGGCCAGCTTTTCAAAGGGCGTGTGGGCTACCTGGATGGAGCCTGGGCCAAGCAGCAACGGCTCGCCCCAGTTCGACAACTGCGGAATGTCGGTGGAGAACTTGGCGATCATGGTGGGCAGGCCCTCAACGGCGCGGAAACGGACGAAGGGAGTGTCGAGGGTGAACTCGACCTCGGCCAGATCGCCCGCGGCTTCGACCAGCGCGGCGCGCACCGGCGCCGAGTCGCTCACCGTGCGCACCAGCACCTGCGCCTCGGCCTTGTCGGCGATGACGTTGGGCGCGTGGCCGCCGTGAATCTGGCCGATGTTGAGCGTGCTGGGGCCCACATCTTCAAGCGACGGCAGCGGGAGCGCCAGCAGCTTGCCGAGAACCTCGACCAGCTTGTGCACCGCGCTCTCGCCCAGTTCGGGATAGGCCGAGTGGGCCATCTTGCCTGAGCACTTGAAGGCCGCGCGCAGAGCGCCCTTGGAGGCCAGAGCCAGGCGATTGCCGGTGGGCTCGCCGTTGATGAGGAAGCGGCTGGCTTTGGGCGCCTGATTGGCCGCTATGGCGCCGGCGGAGTCGCGCTCCTCGCCGCTGACAAACAACAGACCAATCCGGAATCCCACGGCACGCAGGGCTTCAGCGGCGGCAACCTGGGCGGCGATGATGCCCTTGGCGTCGCAGACGCCGCGGCCGTACATAAACTCCGCATCCTCGCTGAAAGGAATGTAGGGCGGAACGGTGTCCATGTGCGTGGAAAAGACCAGATCGGGGGTCTGGCCGGCCACGCCTGCGTAGACGTTCCAGCGCGCGCCGCCGCCGGCGCTCTCCGGCGGCTGCTCTACGGGAGTCTTCTCGATGGCCCAGCCGCGGCGGGCGAGGAAATCCGCCAGAAAATCGCCCACCGCGCCCTCGTGGTAGGTGGTGGATTCGATTTCGCACAACTCGCGGGTAAGACGGATGGGGTCAATCGGATTGGCGGACAGACGATCGTTCATGATGCTGCCAGAATACCTTAGCGGGTGGTTCGCGCCTCGCGAAGTGATTGCAGCCCAGGCGGGCAATCGATTTGCCTCTTTGCAGCCCGCGGCCGTGCCGGATGGCGGGATTCCACGGCGTTAATCGCGCCCGGGATGAAAAATCGCTTTACCAGCGTAGAATGGTGAGTGGAATGACCGCCACAATTGCTCCCGCCCGTACCAGCACGATTCCAATAACAGCCATGCTGCGCAGCGTGGACCTGGCTGGCCCCGCCGCCGATTACTTTTTCACTGGTTATCTGGAGCCGATGCAGCGAGCGCTCGCAGGTTGGCTGAAGGAGCAACTGCCATGACGCCGGTCAGCGACATCGCTCTCGATACTCTGCACGCCACGGCCACTGAAATCTTTACCGGCGCTGTCGAGGCCTGCAACATCGCATCGGCCTTCGACCGGCGCATTTGCTTTGAGGGCGACACGCTGCATCGCCTGATTCCCGACGGCAGCGGCCCAGCCGACATCAAACTCTCCTGTTATAAGCGCATCTTCGTCATTGCGCTGGGCAAGGCCGCCGGCCCCATGCTGGATACCCTGCTCGGGCGCATGAAGCGCCGCAAGGGCCTGCGCGGCATCTGCTGCTCCAACCAGTTGCCCAAGGCCCGCAACTGGCGCTTTCGTTACTTCGAGGGCGGCCACCCGCTGCCCAACGAGGACTCCTTCGCCGCGGCCCGCGCCGCGCTGGCCATGGTCAAGAAGGCCAGGAAAGATACGCTGATCTTCTTTCTCATCTCCGGCGGGGGCTCGGCCATGTTCGACCTGCCCCTGGACCCGCAGATCACGCTCGACGAGACCATCGCCTTCCATCAGTTGCTGCTGGCTTCGGGCGCGCCGATCGGCGAGATCAATACCCTGCGCAAACATTTTTCCGCGGTGAAGGGCGGGCGGCTGGCCATGGCCGCGCCGGAAGCCGCTAAGGTGAGCCTGCTGCTGCCGGACGTGCCCCTGCGCTCGCTGGACGCGCTGTCTTCCGGCCCCACTTCGCCCGATCACTCGACGGTGGCCGACGTGCGCGAACTGCTGGCCAAGTACGATTTAGTTCCCAAACTGCCGCCCTCCATCCGCGCCTTCTTTGAGCGCGAAGACCTGCCCGAGTCGCCCGGCAACAAGGGCTGGCGTCCGCCTTTCTTTCCCAAGCTGCCCTGGACCGAGCCGGTTCCCTTGCGCCGTGTCACCGCGGCTGCCACCATGAGCGGCGAGGACGAGGCCTTTCGCGATTCGGTCTTCGAGATTCTGCTCTCCAGCCACGATCTGGTGGAAAACGCGCGCGCCCTGGCCGAGAAGGCCGGCTTCCACGTGGTGGTGGATAACAGTTGCGACGACTGGGACTACGCCGACGCCGCGCACTACCTGCTGGAGCGCTTTCATGCCCTGCGCGCCGTCCATCCGCGCCTGTGCCTGATCTCCGTCGGCGAGGTGACGGTCAAGCTCGACTGCACCCCCGGCGCAGGCGGCCGCAATCAGCAGTTTGTGATGGAATGCGCGCTGGAACTGGAGAAGTACGCGGGCCAACGGCTGACCGTGCTGAGCGCCGGCTCCGACGGCATCGACGGCAACACCCAGTCGGCCGGGGCCATCGCCGACCCCACCACCGTGACCCGCGCCCATGCCTTCGGATTCCACCTGAAGGCGTCGCTGGCCGCCTTCAACGCCTGTCCCATGTTTACCGCGCTGGGCGACGCGGTTGTAACCGGCCCCACCGGCCACAACCTGCGCGACCTGCGGTTACTGATTGCCGAAAAGGCATAGGCCGGCCAACAGCGTTGGAAAACCGCTGTAGCCGGACACTAGCGACATTGCATGCTTACTTAGGATGCGCTGTATCGGTTTGAGGCGGAGTTGGAGTTGCAAGCTCGAGAGGGAGCACATCCACGCCCTTATCCTTCCGTGCGCGCAGAGCAAGATAATCGCCCAACACACTGCCCAGGAAGTTAGGAAGTTTCACGTCATTGAACGTAAACGTGGCCGCCCAAGCGCTATTCTCGGTGGTAATGTCCCGCTGAAACAGCAGCACGCCGCTCTTGCCGTCGTAGACTTGCGCCCGGAAGGTAATGTAGGACGATCCTGCTATCACCCCACCCCAAATGCGGGCTGCGGTGGATACGATCCGATAATTCAAGAGCGCACATTTGACAACCAGGTATGGATCTTCCGGCGATTGGCTCTGTTTATTTGCAACGGTGGTGAAAGCGCTGGTGCTGAGTAGGCGGCTAATGGCTCGAGTCTCAATGTTGGTCACCAGCGGTCTGGCATCTTTCTCCCATTGAGCGGGGATGGTGAAGTCCTCGAAGAGTATGACCCGATAGGCCAGATCTTCGGCTTTGACAGCCGGGGCCGTTTCAGATTCGGCTGTGACATAAGGATCCCGTGGATTGGAAGGTGCAGCTTTCGATCTTGCGTACGCCAGCGGCGCACAGATCAGGCTGAGTGTCAGGAGCAGAAAAATCAGATGTTGCGCGGACCTATCATTGCGTTTCACTGTGCAAATCCTCCGATGTCAAAATCGGCCTTCATTATACTTGTAAATATGGTTATGTAAACATGGTCCATCTTTCCGCCGTCCGTCAAAAATATTTTCTGATTCGATCAACTCGTTTTATACCAATTAGATAGCTTGCACCGGGCGGAAAACGAGAGGGGTTAAAGCTCAGGATTTTCAGCAGCATGTTGAGCCCTCCCCTGCAACGCTCACAGTTTTTTTGACCGATTCCGAGATAAGAACCGGGCCAGGCCCCGCGTCCAGTTGAAGCGGCCTCGTCCCTGTCGCAGGACACCCGCCCGATGCGGTACCATTGCTCTCACACTCGCTTCTCTGGATGAGGATCGGTTCGTGGTTCGAAAAGGCAAACGCAAGGCTGCCGGCAAGACGCCCGATATTCGCACCGTTGCCGCGCTGGCAAAGGTTTCCATCGCCACAGTCTCCCGAACCGTCAACGGCTCTTCGGCGGTCAGCGACCGCCTGTCCAAGCGCGTCTGGCACGCCATCGGCCAGTTGAACTACTTTCCCAATACCCATGCGCGCACCCTGGTCTCCGGCCGCAGCCGCATTCTGGGCATCATTGTGGAAAACATTATCAACCCCTTTTTCCCGGAGCTGATTCAGAGCTTTGAAGAGATCGCCGTAACCCACGGGTACGAGATCCTGGTGAGCTCCTCGAACGGCGATGCGGCCATCCTGACCACCTGTGTGCGCCGCATGCTGGAGCGCAAGGTGGAGGGCGTGGCTGTGCTCACCTTCGGCGGGGAGGAGCCGGTGCTGGACCAGTTGATGCATCACAACATCCCCATGGTGCTGGCCGAGTTCAAACTCGATGACCCCAAGGCCAGCACCATCCTGCTCGACTACGCCACCGGGATTCAAGCGGCCGTAAACCACCTGGCGGAACTGGGCCATCGCAAAATCGCTTTTCTGGCCGGGCCGCGCAAGCTGCACTCGGCCATCACCCGCGAAAACGATTACCGCGCGGCGATGGAAGCCACCGGGCTGGCGATCCAGAAGAAGTGGATCATCGAATGCGACCACATGCTCAAGGGCGGCGTGGCCGGCTTCAGGCAGTTGCGGGAGTTATCGACGCGTCCCACCGCCATTATGTGCTCCAACGACATGACCGCCATTGGCGTGCTGCGCGCGGCCTACATGGAAGGCCTGCGCGTCCCCCAGGATTTGTCGGTCATCGGCTTGGACGACATCGCCTTCGCCGAGTACACGCTGCCCCCGCTGACCACCATCCGCCTCTCCCGCGCCGAACTGGCGCGCGCCGCCTTCGAGGCCCTTCGCCAGCAGGCCGAAGGCCCCAAAAATCCCCGGATGCAGCGCGAGTTTCTGGTCTCCACCAGCCTGGTGGTGCGGGGATCGACGGCTGCGCCGGCGGAGGGCGGGCGGTAGCGAGCCCCTACCCGTCATGAGCCGGCGTACAATTCCGCTTTGCAGTTGGAATCGTGGGGTAAGAACTTGGCCGTGAAAGTCAGGCCACTCCTAATTTACTTTACCTTGGTGTTCACTATCACGTGGGGCATCGGCGCGGTATGCCTGTTTGCACCTGGCGTGCTGCCCAGGACCTTCGCACACGAACCCGCAACGGCGAATCCTTTGTTCTACATTGCCGTCTATGTACCCACCGTCACATCGCTCGCGTTGACTGCCATCTTCGACGGCGCCGCGGGACTGCGGAAGTTACTGGCGCGTTTGATTCCGTGGCGCGCCGGCGTTCACTGGTATCTGATCGTTTTGGTTGGCTACCCCGTATTCGAACTGATTGCGGGTCAGGTTGCCGGCTTGCTCGGGGCTGCTCAGGGCCGCATTCCGAACTGGGGACACTTTTACTATGCTTTGATCCCGGCGCTGGCGGCAGATCCGGGTCCTCTTGGAGAAGAACTCGGTTGGCGGGGCTTTGCGCTGCCCCGCATGCTCGAACGCTGGAAGCCGCTCCCGGCAACTCTGATCCTGGGCCTGATCTGGGGCGCATGGCACTTGCCGGCCTTCTTCATTGTGGGACTGCCTCAGAATCGTATGGCAATTCTGGCGCTGGTTGCGGGCACGGTGTCGGTTTCGGTCATCGACACCTGGATATTCCTGCGAACCAAGGGCAACATGCTGTTGATGATTCTGGTCCACCTGGTGATGAACCACTGTAGCAAAATGCTGGGCATATCGTTTGTCACAACGCTGGCCGCTGGTGCCGTTCTCGCGCTCGCAATCGTGCTGGCGGGTGGAATGCGTGTCCCTGCAAAGACTCTGGAGGAGCCCGTCACAACCTGAACGAGCGCTCCCGCCGAGTCAGCTGCCTGCCTTCGCCAGCTCTCGTGGAGTTCCCATAGATTCTCCGCTGCGCATGGCGGTAATCTCCGCGTGCGTCTCATCGGCGGCGACGCGGCGGTTGGAGTAGATGCGCGGCTCGCCGAAGGTTACTTCGGCGGAGAAGCCGACAACGCCCAGCACCTTCAAGAGATGCGCCACAAACGATTCATCGCCATACCAGCACAGCTCCCGCTCCGGCGTGCCGTCCTCGAGCACATAGCGAATGGCGGCGGTGGTGATCGGCGCGCCGGCGGAGGTGGCGGGATCGATGAGGCGGGAGTGGAAGCGCAGCACCTGGCTGCCGTCGGTGCTGGTGCCCTCGGGAAAGAGCAGCACCGGAACCGGAAGTTTAAGACGTTCGGATATCTGATCGGCAACGGACATGGCGCTGGCCAGGCTTGACCGGTCGAGGAAGATGGTTCCTCCGGTGCGCGCCGCATTGCCGAAGTAGGGCCAGCCGCTGATCTCGATTTTGGCCACAAAGAAGCAGCGCATGGCCGACGATAGGATGAGGATGTCAAGGTAGCTGAGGTGGTTGGAGACGACCAGCCCATGGGTGGGCGGCCGGCCTTCAACCCGGTAATGGATGCCCAGGCCGGCCAGGATCAGGCGGGCTGCTTGTTGGAGCCAGTCGGCGCGGCGCTCCAGCGTGTAGGGACCGCGCAGGCGTCCAAGCCAGAAACGGAAAACGCACAGGGCCAGTACAAATCCCAGCGCCACAGCGCGCCGGATCGCACGAAAGCTCACGTTGTAAGCGGAGCCAGGAAGCGGTTGCGCGCCGAGGCCGAAAGCATTTTGAGATCGAGCAGCGTAAGGAAATCGATGGTGCCAAACTCTCGGTCCCAGGCCGGCGGGGCGCCGATGCGCGCGCCGATGGCCAGGTAGGTCTTCAGCAGCCTGGGGACCTTGACCTGAGTTGGGCCCGGAGTTGGCAACGGGTCCGGCAACCATCGGTCGGTCTGGCAGGGCGACGGCTGTGCCTGTCGGCCCTCTTGCTCGATGGGACAGGCGTAAGCGGCGGTTGGCACGGTCTCGAACTCCGGTGAAACCCGGTAGTGCTCAAGCTGGCGATACATCTGCCAGCCCTCCGCCGGGTCCTTTGAAGTCAAAGAAGAGCAACCAACCAGGTAACGCAGCCCCATGTCGGTAGCATACTGCGCGATACCCCTCCATAACAACGTCAGCACCTCCGGAGTGCGGTGTTCGCGGTCGATGGAGGCCCGGCCCAGTTCCAGAATGCCGGCCCGGAGCGGCTCATAGGGGGCAAAGCTGAACTCCTGCTCGGAGTAGTAGCCCAGGTTGCGTTCGGCGGTAGTTCCGGATTGCATCCGGTAGGTCCCCACGATGCGCCTGTCGACTTTATCCTCCACCAGCAGGTGCTCGCAGAAGAGGTCGAACTGATCGGTGTCCAGGCCGGTCTGATAGGAGCTCTCCAACCCCTCGCCTAACTCGATATTGAAGACCTTGAAGCGCAGCCGGCAGGCGGCATCGCGATCTTCCGCGGTCTGTGCCAGCCTCAGCCGGTAACGGCCCACCTCCGCGTGGATGCGCGGCTTGGGAGATATCAAGGATAGGGATGGGGCAATTGTGGGATGCGAGATCTCCACCAGAGCGGTGGAACCAAGGGCGAGTTTCTGCTGAACTCTCTGCCGAACGTCCGAGATCACGGGAGTAGTATCCGCCTGCAATTGTAAAGGGACGGTCAAACAGATGCGAATTCAGTGCAAATACTTTCTTCAGCCTGTAACTCGGTGGTAACAAAAGGGGCTCTCCCTGCCGGGAGAGCCCTTGGTGACCGCAGTAACTTGGATAACCAGAAACTAGGAGCAGCCTCCGGCGAGGGACAGAATCACTAACTCCTCGTCGTCCTCCTGAAAGCTGTACTTCTCATTGCCCAGGCAGCGAATATATTCCGCTTCAGTTGGTGTACACCCGCACGTAGTCGACCAGCATCTGCGAGGGAAACGGAGTGCTGGCGTTGGGCGAGCCGGGCCAATCTCCGCCGACGGCCAGGTTGAGGAGGATGAAGTTGCTTTGGCCCGCGTCGAAGGGCCAGACCGCGCCCGCAAGACCAGTGAGGTTCGAGGTCGTATAGGTGACGTAGGGCTGGGTGGGGTTGTCCACGTAATAGGCCACGCTGCCGGGGCTCCAGATCATGCCGTAGGTGTGCCATCCGGCTGCCGTTTTCCCGCTGGGAAAATTGAAGACGGTGCCCAGACCCGTGCCGCCGGTGAAGCCGGTTCCATGAATCGAGCCTTCGTTCCAGTCCGGCGTGGTTGCCGCGTTGACCCGCTCCAGCACATCCATCTCACCGCAAGCCGGCCAATTCACGGTAGCGATGTTGTTGCCCATCAGCCAGGCCGCCGGCCAGAAGCCCTGCGCCTCCGGCGCCTGGGCTAGCACCTCGAACCGTCCGTACTGAAAACTGAACAGGCCCTGGGTCTTCAATCGCGCCGACGTGTAGACGCCGGCCGAAGGCTGCTGCGCAACGATGTGCAGGTAGCCGTCGGTTCCGACGTAGGCATTGGGATTGGCTGTGTTGCATGGAGACGCCGTTGATCCCCAGGCGCAGTAGTCCTCAAGCTCGTTGTTGCCGAAGCCGCTGCTGCCGGTGTCGTAGGTCCACACCAGTGGATTGGGCTGGGCGTTGGCGCCCGTGGAGTTGGTGAATTCGTCGGACCAGACCAGCGTTCCCGAGGGAATGTTGGGCGTGAAGCTCTGGCTGGCGACGCTGCTGGCCGAGTGGCCCGAGGCCGTGGCGATGGCCTTGACCGTCAGGTTCGAGGCCACCAGAAACGGCGCCTGATACTGCTGCGACGAGGTGCTGGGCGTGCTGCCGTCCACGGTGTAGTAGATAGTGGCTCCCGAGGTCGCGGAGGCCAGGCTCACCACCACGGCGCCGTTCTGCGCGGCCGTGGTGGTGATGGTGGGCGTGGCTGCCTGGGTTTGAGTTGAGGTCGTACCCCCGCTGCTTCCGCCGCCGCCGCATCCGCACAACAAGACACCCGACAAAAGAACCGCTGCCAGCATCGCCGCACCTGCCCGCATTCCGAGTCTCCGCACTTGCGGGGGACAAGCGCGAGGCCCACCCCCCACACCCATCAGACCACCTCTGGAATCGCTGCGTCAAACGGGCGCGGAGGGCGAGGCAACAACCGCCCTGAAGGCCGGAAAAGTTACGTGCCGCTGACACGGTCTATGCATTTGTTGTGCGTGGTGCTTCCTGTTTTCTTTGCGATCTGGGAAACGTGTTGATAAAAAACGAACGGCCCGGAGCGCCGCTGCTCGATGCAGTTGCACCCCGGCCGTTCGAGGAGGCCACACATGTTCTCAAATTGCCGTACTTCCAATGTTGCACAAACGGCGATAATTCTACGCAAAGCTCCGGTGGTTTCATCCACGCCGACGACGCGGAGACGTGCCGGCGAAAACCTTGCTCCTGCGGCGAGCGCCTCAGGGTTGTGGGTAGGCCTCACGCCACAAAATACTTGGCCTGTGGGTGATGCACCACGATTGCATTCGTGCTCTGCTCCGGCTCCAGGTGGAATCCTTCCGTGAGCCGCACGCCGATGTTTTCCTCGGGCTTGAGCAGGCGGAAGATCTTGGCCTGGTCTTCAAGATTCGGGCAGGCCGGATAGCCGAACGAATAACGAGAACCACGATATTTCTGATGAAAAAGATCGGAGATCAGCGGCGAGTCTTCTCCGGCGATGCCGAAAAACTCGCGCGCCTGCTTGTGCGCCAGTTCGGCCAGCGCCTCGGCGGTTTCAACAGAGAGACCGTGCAGGTAGAGGTACTTGGTGAAATCGCCGGCCTCGAAGAGCTTTGCCGTTTGACGGCTGGCCTCGCTGCCGATGGTCACGATGGAAAAGCCGACTACATCCCGTTGGCCTGGGTCGCGCCGGGCCGAATTCAGCGGCTCAAAAAAGTCGGCGATCGAAAGCCTACGGCCCTGCGCCTGGCGCGGGAAGGTAATGCGCTCCAACTCGCGCTCGGGGTCCTCGGGATCGAAGACGACCAGGTCGTTGCGGTCGCCCGCACAGGGATAGAAGCCAATGATGGTCTTGGGCTCAAACCAACCCGCGGCCTTTACCTCCTCTTCGAGATCAAGCAGAATGGGACGGTATTTTTCTTCCACCAGGCGCAGATAATCGCCCTGCGCAGCGGTCTTGAGTTGCCACTGATTCTTGAAGAGCGCGGTCTCGTTGAGATAGGGAAATATCTCGTCGAGCTTGTAATTCTTGAAGACGCGCGCGCCCCAGAAAGCGGGGCTGGGAACGGCCGCCACCCGCTTCACGACCGGCGAACGGCCTTCGGCGGTCAAATCCACCAGCGTCAGTTCCGGCGCGGCCGCCTGGCCTTTGCCAAAGACCTTCACCGTCCTGCCTTCCGCTTCCCTGCTCTCTCGTACTGCTGCATCGCCTGAGGTGAGATCGGTAAGAATGTGCAATCCGGCAAAGGCGTCTTCGGCATAAAAGACAGGGCCCGCGTACTCCTTGCGCAGGTCTTCCTCAACATACTTGCGGGTAAGCGCGGCGCCGCCGCAGACGACGGGCACAGTAAGGCCGAGCCGCTCCAGATCCTGCAAAACATACTTCATTTCCAGCGTGGACTTGACCAGAAGTCCGCTGAGTCCGATGGCGTCTGCGCCGATTTCGCGCGTAGCGTTGATGATCGTGTCGGAGGGCTGCTTGATGCCCAGGTTCACCACGCGATAGCCGTTGTTGGAAAGGATGATGTCCACGAGATTCTTGCCGATGTCGTGCACGTCGCCCTTGACCGTGGCCAGCACCATGGTCCCTTTGCCGCCGCCGCCGGATTTCTCCATCTTCGGTTCCAGATACGCAACAGCGGCCTTCATCACCGCTGCCGAGTCCAGCACCGAGGGCAGTTGCATCTTGCGCGCGCCGAACAGATCGCCCACTGTTTTCATGCCGTCCAGCAGCACGGTATTGATCAGGTCGAGCGGCGAGTAAGTCGTGAGTGCGGACTCCAGCGCCTCTTCGAGCGATTGCTTGTGTTCACCCAATCCAATCGACCGCTCGCCGCGGATGATGAGTTGCTTGAGCTTCTCCTCTTGCGAGAGCTTCTCCACCGCGATCACGTCCTCTACGACAGAACCCTTGCCCAGGCTGGCGAAGTGGGCCATGTAAGTCTGGAGGGGTTCGCTGCCGGTCCCGCTGCTGTCCTGAAAAATCAGCTTGCGGGCCAGATCGACTTCGATCTCGGGAATTTTGTAGAGCGGGTAAATCTTGGAGTAGTTGACGATCGCCGCGTCCAACCCCCGGTCCACGGCCTCCTTGAGAAAGACGCTGTTCAGCACGCGCCGCGCATAGGCGTTCAGGCCGAAGGAGATGTTGGAGATGCCGAGAACCGTTCTGCACCGGGGCAGCTCCAGCTTGATGCGCCGCACCGCTTCCAGGGTCTCGATGGCCGCCGAGCGATACTCCTCCTGTCCGGTGGAGATGGGCAGAGTGAGCGCATCGAAGATCAGGTCCTCGGCGCGCAGGCCGTATTTGTTGACGGCAAGATCGTGAATGCGGTGCGCAATGGCTACCTTGCAATCCGCGGTGAGCGCCATGCCCTGCTCGTCGATGGTGAGCGCGATGACCGCGGCTCCGTAACGCCGCGCCATGGGCAGCACCAGGCTTGTGCGCTTCTCGCCGTCCTCGAGATTGATCGAGTTGATGATGGGCTTGCCGGGAATGCGCTTGAGCGCTTCCTCGATCACATTGGCCTCGGTCGAATCGACCAGGACGGGCGCGGGCACGCGCGTGGCGATCTTTTCCAACACCGCGTTCATGTAGGCCTGCTCGTCCTCGCCGACGATGGCGCAACAGAGGTCGAGCATCTGCGAGCCCTCGCCGACAAGCCGCTTGGCCAGCGCGAGAATGCCGTCGTAATCCTGGGCGCGCACCATGTTGCGAAAAGTATCCAGGCGCGTCGTGGTGTTCATCTCCTCGGCGATGATGATGGGCTGCGCGTCGGCTTCGAGCAGGACGGCGCTGAAGGCGCTGGCCGCGACGGATTGAGGCTTGAGCGCGCGTGGCGCAGGCTGCAGGCCCTTGACCGCCTCGACCACAGCGTGCAGGTGCTCAGGCGTGGTGCCGCAGCAGCCGCCTACGATCTGCACGCCGTATTCGGAGACAAAGCGGCGAAGCCAGGCCGCCAGCTCCGCCGGAGTGAGCTTGTAGACAGCGTGTCCACCCTCGTTCTGCGGCAGGCCCGCGTTGGGCTGAACGCTGATGGGCACGGTCGCGTTCTGGCAGAGGAAGCGGACCGCATCGTTCATCTCCGCCGGTCCGGTGGCGCAGTTCAGGCCGATCACGTCGGGCCGAAAGCTTTCCAGCACCGCCAGGGCCGCGCCAATCTCCGAACCCAGCAGCATAGTGCCTGTGGCTTCAAGCGTAACCTGCACCTGGAGGGCGATATTGCGGCCGGTCGAGGGAACTCTGCTTTCGCGCGCGTCGCGAATGGCGTCTTGGCAGGCCGCGAGGGCGGTCTTAGCCTGCAGCAGATCCTGGCAGGTCTCGATCAGCAGCACGTCCACGCCGCCCTCGATGAGCGCCTCGGCCTGTTCGCGGTAGGCTGCGGCCATGGCGTCGTAGCCGATGTGGCCCAACGAGGGCAGCTTGGTGGTGGGCCCCATCGAGCCGGCAACAAAGCGCGGCTTCTCTGGCGTCGAGTACTCATCCGCCACTTCGCGGGCCAGCCGCGCGGCGGCCAGATTCAACTCCCGGGTGCGGTCCTGAAGACCGTACTCGGCCAGCACGATGCTCGTCGATCCAAAGCTGTCGGTCTCGATCACGTCGCAGCCGGCCTCAAGGAACGAGGCATGAATGGCGCGGATCACATCCGGCCGCGATAGCGCCAGCAACTCGTTGCACCCCTCTTTGCCCCAGAAATCCTCGGCGGTGAGGTTGTGCTTCTGCACACTGGTGCCCATCGCGCCGTCATAGACCAGCACGCACCGTCCGAGTTCTGAAAGAAAATCCGCCAAAATCGCTCCCAATTGCATCGGCCGCTTGAGACACAAGGAATGCTGCTTACCTTTAGGATAGCCGGACTCTGCGAGTTGGGGCGACCTGTGAAATGACCGGGATGTTACTTCGCCGCCGTCAGCGCGCTCACCGGTACCAGCATGTCTTCCTTGCGCATGACCAGGTTGGTGGCGTTCAGCGTGGCCAGCTCGAAGCCGTGCCCGTGGGTGATGGCGTCGGTGGGGCAGGCTTCAACGCAGTAGCCGCAGAAGATGCAGCGGTTGTAGTCGATGTTATAGACCTTGGCGTAACGCTCCGACGAGGAGATGCGCTGCTCGGCGGTGTTTTCCGCGGCTTCGATGTAGATGCAGTTTGCCGGGCAGGCCGCCGCGCACAGGAAGCAGGCCACGCACTTTTCCAGGCCGTTCTCGTCGCGTTGCAACACGTGGGCGCCGCGGTAGCGCTGCTCGAAGACCGCTCCGCGCAGAGGGCCCTTGCCGTCGGGGTAATTTTCCACCCGCGTGGGTTCGAAGATCTCCCGGAAGGTGATGCTCATGCCCTTAGCAATGCCGGCAATGTTGTCCACGATCGACATGAGGCCAGTATACGATGGCTTGCATCAGCGCCGGGCGCCGGGCGGCGCGGACTGACCGCGGTTGTTGGCCGGCGGAGTGGTGACGGGTTTGCGCTCGACGCGGGCTTTGAGCGTTTGCTGGCAGAGCAATGAGTCCTGGCCGCGCATGAGGCCCGGAACGGGATTCTGCGCGCCGCAGAGCCGTTGCTTCATGGCCTCGGCCTCCTTGCCGCTGAGTAGTTGGGTCCGCTCCAGGCGGCTGAATGGCTCCAGATCGTAGCGGAAGATAAAGTCCTCGGGCGGCTTCTGCTGGCCGTAGTCGAAGTGATTCCAGGCGCCGGCGAATTGGCGCCCGTCGAAGTCGGTCATGATCGCGTAAACCTGAGTCCAGCTCACGCCTTCGGGCGCATTCCCGCCCCAGATGGGCGCTCCCTGCCCGCCGCGCATCCAGCGAGCCGCCCACATGTGCTGCGCAACGTCATAGTGGAAGGCCGTGAAAAACGTGGCCGGCTCACACTCGCTGCAGTTGTCGTAGAGAACGGCGGGCTCCGGCGGCGCGCCGTCCAAAAAACGCATCCTGTCAAGCCAGCGCAGGTTCACTCCGGTGATCAAAGGCGCAATGGCATGGCTGGTGAGCGATACGTTCCACACGGTGAAGGTGTCCGCGCCGGGCGGCGATTGCGGAGTGGCCCGCAGAGTGGTGACCACCAGCGCCGCGTCGTACTCGACGCCGATCTCGCGGATGGCCGTCCACTTCTCCGGCTCCAGCGAGCGCGTAACCCAGACAATCACGTCCTGGTCCTTTGCGGAGTGGAAGTCAACCCAGCGGAAGTTGTCGGGGGCTTGCTGTGCTGACAGGGGAGTTGCGGTAGCCAGCACTGCCGCGATCAGAATTGGAAAAAGCCAGGAGGAGACGGCCCGCATGAATCTAGGGTAAAGCAGAGAGGCGCTGTTGCTTCCCATTCTCTGGACTGTGCGATTCGTGCAATCACGATTGTTAACGCCACGTAGCACAGCTTTCACCACCCGCTTGACGTCATTCGGGATAACACGGACCCGGCTTTTGATTTTGAAGGCTCGCTGGACATTCGTGATAGAGGTAGTAGCCAGACTCGTCAGAGGGATCAACAATCAAATATTCTATCCAAACAGCGTCTTGAAATCGGGGGTCCCTCAGATAGTCCTGAAATGGAGGGTAATCCGTACCGACCCACCACCACCCCCAAAGGAAAGCCCTGTAACCAGCATCTGCGAAGTGCCAGCTATGTTCCCCGCAGCTGATCGAGACATCCACCGTAGACTCACGGGGAAGATGTTTCGCCCTCTCTGGTATCTGGAACCCCGATGAAAACGCCCCTTTAATCAGAACCTGACCATCGGCTTTCGCAAGAAGGTGGAATCTATGGCATAGCAGGGCCTTTTCGCCAAGAGCAAATCGAACCTCAACTCGATTTGGGACTGGGGGTGGGGCGGGGGGATCGAGCGTACCCGGGTGCCTCTGCGCCACTCCAGAGATAGAGAAGAGTAAGACAAGTAACAGAAGAAACCCACGAAGCTTCATGCAATGTCTCTCCTTGATCTCATTTACAGCCCTAACTTGGCCCATAGCGCGTCGATTTTGGCTTTGGTCCCGCGGTCCATCTCGATCATCGCGGGCCAGGGGCGTTCGAAGCCTTCGGCCTTCCATTTGCGCGTGGCGTCGATCCCCATCTTCGATCCGTAGTTAGGCAGGCGCGCGGCATGATCGAGCGAGTCCACCGGTCCCAGCGTGAACTGGATATCGCGCTCCGGATCGATGTTGTTGGCCACGCGCAGCACCACCTCGGCGACATCCTGCACGTCGCAGTCCTCGTCCACCACGATAATGACCTTGGTGAACATGGCCTGGCCCAGCCCCCAGATGGCGTGCATCACCTTGCGCGCCTGGCCGGGATAACTCTTGCGGATCGATACCAGCATCAGGTTATGAAAGACGGCCTCGACGGGCAGATGAATGTCCACGATCTCGGGGATGGCCATCTTGATGGCGGGCAAAAATATGCGCTCGACCGCCTTGCCCATCCATGCGTCCTCCATGGGCGGCTTGCCCACGATGGTGGCGGCGTAGATGGGGTCCTTGCGATGGGTGATGCAGGTGAGGTGGAAGACCGGGTACTGGTCGGTGAGGGTGTAGAAGCCGGTGTGGTCGCCGAAGGGCCCTTCGGCGCGCAGCTCGCCCAGCTCCACGTAGCCTTCGAGAATGATTTCGGCGTGGGCCGGAACTTCCAGATCGACCGTCTCGCATTTGACGATCTCGACCGGCTTGCCCCTGAGGAAGCCGGCGATGAGAAACTCTTCAACCTCGGGCGGCGCGGGCACGACAGCGGCGAAGGTGGTGGCCGGATCGGTGCCGATGGCCACGGCGACCTCAAGGCGCGAGCCTTTCAAATTGCCCAGGGCAACCTGCGGCAGGCCGCCGATGGGGCCATCGGGAATGGCGGCCGCTCCGCCGGCCGACTCCGCCATGGCCGCAACGCGGGCGGTGCTGGGATCAGCATCGGCCGCCGAAGACGCTGCCGCGCGAATTGCTTCGCGATAGTGCTCGGCGGCTACCTTCTGCCGCTGCCAATGCATGCCGGTGGTCTGGCCGTCGTAGACCTGCATGCGGTACATGCCGATATTGCGCTTGCCGGTGCGCGAGTCGCGGGTATGCACGCAGGGCAGGGTGATGAACCGGCCCCTATCGTGCGGCCAGCACTTGAGAATCGGAAAATAGTTCAGATTGAATTTGTCGCGGCGGATGTTTTCCTTACAGCGGGCCTCTTTGGCGCTCACGGTCTTGGGGAAGGCGCTCGTAAGCGCGCCCAACTGCGGCAACATCTTGAGCTTGTCCAGAAAGCCTTCGGGGGCTTTTACGTTCATCAGGCCTGTGATGCGCGCGGCGATCTCGTCCAGAGAGTCGACGCCGAGGGCCATAGCCATGCGCCGCTCGCTGCCGAACTGGTTGATGAAGACCTTGTGGCCGGGATGGCCCTTCACGTTCTCGAACAGCAGTGCCGGGCCGCCGGGAGCGTAGTTGCCTGCACTGCCCTTTACGCCGGCGCCGGCACGAGCCTTTGCGCCGATCTTGGAAACGCGGTCGGTAATCTCGGTGATTTCCAGCTCCGGCGAGACTTCTTCGCCGATGCGCCTGAGTTCGCCCGCTTTCTCCAGTGCTTTGATCCAGTCGCGAAGATCGTCGTAGGCCAAGGTGTGTGCTCCTCATGCGGCAAGAGCCGCGCTCAACCATCTAGCTTAATGGGTCGCCCAGCTCAATAGTATGTGTCAGGGATTTGCGGCTTCCCAAACACGAGGAAAGGCCGCCCGAGGGCGGCCTTTCGCTGATCACACGGAACCGGGAGCAACGCCGCTCTAGGGCTGTGCCTGCTGGCCGGAAGCCGGCCCAACAGAGGCCGAGTCCTGCTGACCCCTGGCGGCGAACCAGTTGCGGTCCCAGAGGTTCTTGTAGAACTCGCCGGTCAACTCCGCGGCGCGGGGGCCGAAGGTGGGGCGGCCGCCTTCAAGGAAGAAGACCGTGACCAGGCTGCCCTGCGGCGCGTCGGACCAGGAGGCGAACCAGCCGAAGCGGGTGCCTTTGTCCGAGCAGGTTCCGGTCTTGCCGAAGACCGGCAATTCGTGGAAGTTGGTGCGCAGGCTGCGGGCGGTGCCGTACTCGACCGCCGCGGCCATGCCGTCCTCGAGGTCAGGAACGTAGCGGGCGATATCCAGGGTGCGCTTGATCTTTGGTGTGACGGCCGCGGCTTCTTCCGGCGTAGTCGGGTGCTGGAGATAGTAAAGGGTTCCGCCGTTGGCGATGGCGGCGACAAACGCGCCCAGTTGCAGCGGGGTGAGCGAAACCCCCTGACCGAAGCTGCACATGCGGCCCACTCCGCCCTCGGCGGAGGGCAGTTCCTGGTCGGGATAGACGCCCAACTGTTCGCCTTCGATGTTGTAGCCGGCCAACTCGCCCAGGCCGAACTGGTTGGCGTAGTAGCGCACGCGCTCGAAGCCCAATTGCCGGCCCAGTTCCTCGAAGTAGAGATTGTTGCTCTTGGCCAGCGCCTGGGTCATATTCATGCGGAAGCCGGCCAACCGAACCGGCGTGTCGCTTGTTACGAGGCCCTCGGAGAGCGCGGCCAGGGCCACGGTCAGCTTGATGGTGGAGCAGGGCTCGGCGCCCGGCGACAGCGCCAGCTTCTGGTTGACCATGGCCAGGATGCGCCCATTGGAGGGATCGATAACCACGGCGGTGCCGTTCATATCGCCCAGCGCGTCGATGGCCGCCTGGCGAACCACCGGGTCCTCGCCGGCCGTCAGATCTCCGGCAAGAAAGTCACCCGTGGCAAAGGAGCTGGCGGTGAAGCGCTCGTAGTAGCGATGATGGCGGCGGGAGGTGAGGGCGGCGCGGCGCGCACCGGCTCTCGCCTGGCCTCTCGCGGTCAGGTGGGCTGGCGCCGTGTTTGCCCCGGCATGGGTTGCAGCGGCATGGGCCGCTGGAGCATGAACTGCTGGAGCATGGGTTGACGCGGATCTGGCTGCCGGCCTGGCAACATGCGCCGCGTCGCGATGACCGGCGGCGCGATGGGGCTCCGTCAGATGGGATTCCGTTGCCTTGCGATGGTGCAGCGTGCGCGGGGCGTCCAACGCCGCGGCGCCCAAGGCGCCAAAGCCGGAAGCGGCCAGGACCAAGGCCGGAACCAATCCAAATGCCCAAACGCGTGACAGCTTCATCCAGCCAACATCCTCTCAACAATGGACTTCGTGCCGTACGACTGCCCTTGGGCGGCGCACTTCTTGCTTATCGGCCATTCCGCGGGATCCTTTTCTGTCTGCGCCGCGGATGGGGCTCACTATAGTTCAGATGCACTGGCCACCGTATGTGATGCATATCACCATACGATACGACCATTGATTACACTCACAATACCCAAAAAGACAACAAATCCGCGTTGCCGTTGCAAACTGGTTACTATTTTTTAGAGCTATATTGCACTATACAGCTCAGGCGCCCGAATGCAAATGCCACCAAAGCGGCAGGAAACCTAGAACCTCAACCTGCGCAGGAAGGTCGGAGTGTCCAGGTCCCGCTGCGCTTCATCGTCAGCCTCGGAGAAGAGCGTAGCGGCCGGCTGGGCCTGGGGCTCGTCTACCGCAACCGGATCGCGCATGCCACTATCGAAGTCGGGAACGTAGTCCGTGGGCGACGGGGTGTAAGCCGGCTCATCAGACATCCTGGCGAAACGCGGACGGGCAGGCGCCGTCCCCAGTTCCAGTTCCGCATGGCCTTGCGTCGCGGCAGTCTCAACGGCAGCCTGCGCGGGCTGGGCTGCAAGGCCGGCGCTGGCCACAGCCGGCGTCGAGGCCGCAAAAAGGGCCGGCTCGCTCTTAGCGGCCGTTTCTTCTTCCGGTTCTTCGTCCTGGCTCAGGAAGCGGGCCGGGGCAGGCGCCGGATCGGGCGCGGCGGCGGCGGGCTCCTGCATCCAGTTGTCGGGTGCGACAACGGGCACTGAAACCACCGGCGTTTCTTCCACGCTCAACATGCGCGCGCGCCGTTCCGGCATCTGGTCGCGGAAACCGGTGGCGATGACGGTGATCTTGACCTCGTCATCCATCTTCTCGTCCTGCACCGCGCCGAAGATTATGTTGGCGTCCTCATGCGCGGCGGACTGGATGAGCGACGACGCCGCGTTGACCTCAGAGAGCTTGAGCGAACTGGAGCCGGTGATGTTGATGAGGATGCCGCGTGCGCCGTCGATGGCGCCGGCCTCCAGCAGCGGTGAGGCCATGGCGGCCTGTGCCGCTTCAATGGCGCGATTCTCGCCCGAGCGCACGGCCGTGCCCATCACCGCGTAGCCCATGCCGGCCATGGTGGTCTTCACGTCGGCAAAGTCGCGGTTGATGATGCCGGGGATGGCGATGATGTCGGAGATGCCCTGCACGCCCTGGCGGAGCACGTCGTCGGCGATGCGGAAACTCTCAAAGAAGCCGGCGTCCTTGGCCACCCCCAGCAGCTTCTCGTTGGGAATCACGATCATGGTGTCCACGCTCTCCAGCAGCTCCTTCAGGCCGCGCTCGGCCTGCTGCTGGCGGCGCTTGCCCTCAAAGCCGAAGGGACACGTGACCACCGCCACGGTCAGAATGCCCAGCTCGCTGGCCAGCGAAGCAATCACCGGCGCGGCGCCGGTGCCCGTGCCGCCGCCCAGGCCGGCGGTGACAAAGACCATGTCCGCCCCTTCTAGGGCCTCGATGATCTTCTCCGAGTCTTCCAGCGCGGCGCGGCGGCCGATGTCGGGGTTGGCGCCCGCGCCCAGACCCAGGGTGAGCCGGACCCCAAGCTGGAGTTTTACCGGAGCCTGCGAAAGCTTGAGCGCCTGCACGTCGGTGTTGGCAACGATGAACTCCACGCCCTCCATGCTGGCCTGGATCATGCGGTTCACGGCGTTGCCGCCGCCGCCGCCCACGCCGATCACCTTGATGCAGGCTCCGCGCAAGGCCTCTTCGTGAAATTGAATGCGCATCTCTCCGGCTTGTTCTTTCTGCTCGTCCATAGCGGCTCCCGCCTCCCCATTCACGGCTTGATTCCCTGACCTTGCTCCCGGTTAAAAGCTAAAAACTGGCTGCAAAGATGGCGTGCAGCCTGGTGCGCAAACTGTTGTTTTCGGCAGCCCGGGTCACCCTGGTGCGGTGGACATACAAGAGCATGCCGATGGCGGTAGCAAAGCCGGGATGGACCAGTTCGCCGGGCATATGCGAAAGGCGCACCGGCATTCCGGTCCGCGCCGACACCCGCAACTGGCTCTCGGTTACGTCCAGCATGCCGGGCAGCATGGCCCCGCCGCCGGTGAGCACGCATCCGGCGCCTAGCGCCTCCAGCACGCCGCCCTGGCGCAGGCTTTCCTTCACGAAGTAGAGCAGTTCGCGAGCCCGGGGCTCCAGAATCTCCGCAACCGCGCGCAGCGGCAGCGTCGCCGCGGCGCCCGGCTGGGGGTTGGCAATCTCGATCTCCGCCTGCTGGGGCACGGCCGTCACCACGGCGTTACCGTACTGGCGCTTCAGTTCCTCGGCCTGGACCACGGGCATATTCAAGCCCACCGCCAGGTCGTTGGTGAAGTGTTGCCCGCCGATCGGAACCGAAGCCGTATAGACCACGGCGCCCTCGAAAAAGACCGCCATGTCGCTGGAATGGGCGCCGATGTTCAACAGGCAGACGCCCAGTTCCCGCTCGTCGGCCGAGAGCGTGGCCTCGGCGGCGGCAATCGACTCCAGCACCGCCTCGGTCACCTCAAGCCCGGCCCGGTTGGCGCAGGTCACCGTGCTTTGCAGCGCGCTCCCGGAGCAGGTGGCGATGTGCAGGTCCACCTCCAGCCGCGCCCCCACCATGCCCACAGGATCGAAGATGCCCGGCTGCTCGTCGAGGATGAACTGGCGGGGCAGCAGGTGCAGAATCTCGCGATCGGGAGGCCGTTGGACGGCCCGCGCCCGCTCCACGGCGTTGCGCACGTCCTCCTTGTCGATCTCGCGCATGCGATTGCCCAGTCCGATTCCGCCGTTGGTGTTGAGCCCGTGAATATGCGGCCCGCCTACGCCCACCACGCAGTGGTCGATGTTGACGCGCGCCGCCCGCTCGGCCTTCTCGTTGGCGGCTTTGACCACCTTGACCGCGGGACCTAGCTCGGAGATAAGCCCCTTGCGCATCCCCGCCGACTCGACCATCCCGTAGCCGCGAAAGCGCAGCGCGTCCTCGTACAAATCGGCCGCCAGCACGCGGGTGTACGCGCTGCCCATGTCCAGCACCACGATCAGGTTGTCCTCTTTCTGGCTCATGGCGCTCACTGGCCCGGCGCCGCAACCGCGGCCGGGTGGGTTGGAGCAGGCTTGCGCTTGCTCGCGTTGAGCGCGGCTCGTTTGGCCTCCGCGCGCTTCTTTTTGTCCCTGGCAGCCTTGGCGGCCTTGTCTTTGGCGGTGAGTGCCCGCGCCGCTGCGGACAGCCCTCCGGCAGACTGGGGCTTGGAAGAACTGCTTCCGGCCGACTTTGCGCCGGTCTTCCCGTTCTCGACCTGGGCTGCCGGTTTGGCCTGAGACGGCTTGGCCTGCGTTTCATTGGTTGACAAGCCCGGTTCCGGTCTGGCCTGGGCATTCTCCGCCGGCTGCGCAGCGGAGGTCTTGGCGTCTTCCGTGCCGGGCGCGGCGGGATCGCCCAGCGTCGATTGCACGGCGTTGACGCCGGGAGTCATCTCCAGCACCACTTGCTGGTTGTAGCGCAAATCCACCGCCGCCAGCTTGGGATACTGCTGCCGCCACTCGGCGATGTGCGCCTGGTAGCGCTGGTAGCGCTGCAGAAAATGGTCCTCGCCAAAATGAGCCAGAATGTCCGCGCCCTGCTCGGGCATCGACACACGGGCGTCCTCGGGATCGGTCAGGTCGATTTCGGAGATCTGCTCGGAAAGGTGCTGATTGTTGGCGTCCAGATCCGCCATCAGGCGCTCATACACCGCCATCCGTGCCTTGCGGCTGGTGAGCGGGTCGCGGGGATCGATGCCCGTCACCACCGGAAATGAGTAGTGGCGCTGGGCCATCATGGCCGCCGGCATGGTGAGCAGAACCCCGCTCGCGTCAACCAGGCCGATCTGCTGGCCCTGGCGCACAAAGGCTACCGGCTGCCGCTCCACCACCGAGACGCGAATCTGGTCCGGGAGCAGCCGCATCACCGTGGCCCGCTCCACCCAGGGAATCGCTTCCAGTTGCCTGCGCCGTTCACTCAAGGGAACAAAGAAGATGTTGCGACCGATGTCCTCGCCGAAGACCGGCAGCATCTCCGCGCGGCTCACTTCCGTCAGTCCGGTAGCCTCGATATTGCCGGCCCCGGCAATGCGGAAACGCGCGTCGCGCTCCAGGCAGCTCTTGAGAAGAAAGACGCCCGTGGCCAGCCCGCCCAGAACCATCAGAGCGCCCAGCCCCAGAAACACGCGCCCCGACGCGCTCGCCGGACGCCACCAGTTGTAGCGTGGCTCTCGGAAGCGCCCCTCACCGGAACGCGGTGAGTCATCGTCGTCCGGGTCAACCATCTCCAGCGGCATGCCGGGAAGCGCGCGCCCATTGGGGAGCACACCTTGCCGCACGCGCCGGAAGCGAGGCTCCGCGGGCGCTTCATCCTCCCATACAAAGGGACGGGTTGTGTCGCTGCTCTGTCTAGTCACGCCTGAGCAAGGTCGTGAGAATCGCCAGCCTTCAATATAGCCCGCGGGCCGTCGGCTTTTTCCAGCATTGGCGCGGGGGGAATCCGCGCCGTTACGGGGCAATCGATGGGTGGCGATCTAAGCCGCTCCCAGCGCGGTGAGAATCTGCGGAGCCAACTGGCTGACGCTGCCCGCACCGAGGGTGAGGATCAAGTCGCCTTCGCGGACTTCGGCGGCAACCAACTGAACCGCGGCGCCAAACTCCGGGGCAAAGTGAACAGCCGGCCCCTGAATCCGGCTGGCGAGCCGCTCCGCCGTCACGCCGGGGATGGGTTCCTCGCTGGCGGCGTAGATGGGCAGCACGATGACGGTGTCCGCGTCAGCGAACGCGGAGCCAAACTCGTCAATGAGGTCTTTGGTGCGCGTGTACCGGTGGGGCTGGAAAACGACGTAGATGCGCCGGTGGCCGCACTCGCGGGCGGCGGCCAGGGTGGCGCGAATCTCCGTGGGATGGTGGCCGTAGTCGTCCACCACGGTGACGCCGCGCGCCTGGCCGCGTTGCTGGAAGCGCCGGTCCACGCCGCGAAAGTGGTTGAGCCCCTCGGCAATTTTTTCCGGGGCAATCTCGAGCTGGCGGGCGATGGCCACGGCGGCTGTGGCGTTGAGCACGTTGTGGCGTCCAGGAACGTGGATTTCAAAAGGCCCCAGCGGTCCCTCCGCCGTGCTCACCAGAAACCGCGCAAAGTGGACTTGACCCGGCGAGGCAGGGCCGGCCTCAAGAAACTCCAGCCGGAAGTCGGCCTGCGGGGAAACTCCGTAGGTAAAGACGCGGCGGCGGGCGCGGGGCAGAATCCCCGCCAGTTGCGGATTGTCCAGGCAGGCGGTCACCGCTCCGTAAAACGGCACCTTGTCCATGAAGTCCAGAAAGGCCTGCTCCACGTCGGCCATGTCGCGGTAGCAGTCCATGTGCTCGCGGTCAAGATTGGTGACCACGGCCAGGATGGGCGAAAGTTTGAGGAAGGAGCGGTCGCTCTCATCGGCCTCGGCCACCAGGTATTGGGTGGTGCCGAGCCGGGCGTTCGACCCCAGCGCGTCCACGCGGCCACCCACAACCACCGTGGGATCGAGGCCTCCGGCAGCGAGCACAGAGGCCACCATCGACGTGGTGGTGGTTTTGCCGTGCATGCCGGCGATAGCGATGCCGTATTTGAGGCGCATCAGCTCGGCCAGCATTTCCGCGCGCTGGATGACGGGAATCTTGCGGGCGTGGGCCTCGATCACTTCGGGGTTTGCCGCGCCGACCGCCGAACTGGTCACCACCACCGTGGCCCCGGCTACGTTTCCGGCGTCGTGGCCTTCATAGATGGTGGCCCCCAGTTGGGCAAGCCGGTCGGTCACCGGCCCGCGGCGCAGATCGGATCCTGAGACCTTCATGTCCAGGCTGAGCAGAATCTCCGCGATGCCGCTCATGCCGATGCCGCCGATTCCGATGAAGTGCGCGTGCTGGCTGGTGGTGAACATGGGGGGCAAAACTCCACTTTACCATTCGCTCAGGCAGAGCTACGGCTCGCCACTGCGGTTCACCATTCACCGGCACGCTAAGCACCAGTTTTCCCGATTCCTGCCCCCGACCTCCGGCCTCTGATCTCTTTTATTCAGGGAGTGTGTAGTCAAGGTCGTACGAGTGCTGTCCGTTCTCGATGTGAATGGTGAACGTGCCTGCGATGCCTTTCAATTCTCCTGTCCCGGAGCCCGGCACGACGGTCACGGACATCTTAAGCCCGTTCTGATCCATGGTGGCCGAGTGCTGCAGCGCGAAACTGCCGTGTTTTCCCTGGAGCGTCCCGGTGACGACTTCGATGGCCACGTACCCGGCTGCTCCCTGCTTCGGATCGCCGCCCGAGAACATCTCGCCTTTGCTCGTCGCTTCCAGATCGCCGTGAATCTGCTTGTCGATGGAGAAACGGCCCAGTCCCTCAGCCGGTGCCGGCGTGAGCGGCTGAACATTCACCGTGAAGGTGCCGTGTGCATGGTGGATCATCGGGGTCTCCTTTTGCTGTGCGGATGCAAGCGGTGAGAACAAAGCGAAGGCAAGAACCATGGAGGTGAGCAGCATAGACAAAATAGTACGATAACCTGCGCAGGCAGATCGGAAAATCGCGAGCAGATTCTGCAATAAACCCCTTTTTCTTGTGATCTTTGTGGCATTTTCTCGCGTCTAAGAGGTTGCCCGGCAGCACCCATGGCCGGGTTTGGCGCGGAAAAACCTTGCCCTTTTGCCTGAGCTGAACGATTCTTTGAGAAGGACCGCAACTAAATTGCGGGAATGTTGTTCTAATGGTCAGAAGCCGGGCGGGCAGGAGCCCGAAAACCGGCAGGTGCTGAGGACAAAGGCCGACTCCGGGTCCCAGGCCCGGATCGGCAGGACAGGGCAGCACAAGGAGAATGATATGCGGAAATATGGCCTGGTTCTGATAGCAGTGCTTCTGGCTTTGCCCTTCGCGGCAACGGCAATGGCTCAAGTGGATGTGGGTGTTGGAGTTGGCCCCGCGGTCGTTCCCGCCCCCGAGGTCTACGGTCCCCCGGCTTGCGAGTGGGGCTACTACTCTTACTATCCTTATGCCTGTGCCCCCTACGGCTATTACGGGCCGGATTGGTTCTACGGCGGCGTCTTCCTCGGTGTCGGGCCGTGGTACGGCTGGGGCTGGCATCATGGCTGGGGCTGGGGTCATGGCTGGGGTCGCGGCGGCTACGGCTATCGCGGCGGCTACGGCTATCGCGGCGGATACGGTCATGGCCATGGATATGCTGGCCGCGGAGCTTACGGCGGGGCGCGCGGTTATGCCGGCGGTGCACGTGGTTATGCCGGTGGTGCACGCGGTTACAGCGGCGGAGCTCGCGGATACAGCGGTGGCGCACGTGGCGGATTTGGCGGCGGGGGCGTCCGTGGCGGATTCAGCGGCGGTGGTGGTCACATGGGTGGCGGTGGTGGTCACATGGGTGGCGGTGGCGGTCACATGGGTGGCGGTGGCGGCCACGGCGGTGGCGGACACCGGTAAGTTCCTCATCTTTCCGCAGAACCCCAGATCCTGCGGAATTCCCCCGGAAAAGGCTCGTCTGCTTAGGCAGGCGGGCCTTTTTTGCTGGTTTAAAGGTGGAATCAATGTTCCCTGGCGCAGGTCTGCGTAAGATAGGCTGTGGAAAACTGCTCTTATCGAGTAATCTCTCTACTGCGCGAGCGCGACCAGCCAGTAGGCGATGCGCTCGGCGGCGGCGGGATGAGCCTGGGTGCGCGCCGCATCGGCCATGGCCGCCAGTTGCTTCGGCGAAGTCAACAGCCCGGTAAGCGTATTCAGCAACTTGCCGGGAATATCCAAATCCCGCTCAACCAGGAAAACGGCAGCCCCGGCATCCACCATGGCTTCGGCATTGCGCTTCTGGTGCCCATCGGCGGCGGCGGCAAAAGGCACCAGCAGGGCGGGCTTGCCGGCGGCAGCCAGTTCCGCCACCGTGGAGGCGCCGCTGCGCGCCATCACCAGGTGCGCCCGGGCAAAGCACGCAGGCATGTCGGAGAGGAACGGCCGGACCTCCCACCGTTTGGGCCAGCGGCCCGGCCCGGTGACGCTGGCGGCATAGGCGGCCTGGGTCGCCTCCAGGTGGCGCGCGCCGCTCTGGTGAAGAACGGTAAGGCCGGGGACGGCATCGAGCAGGGCTGGGATGATGCGGGGCAGGTGGATGTTGAAGATGCGTGCGCCCTGCGAGCCGCCAAAGACCAGCAGGTGGGGATTGGGCGCGGTGGGCGGCTCAAGCGTGAAGAACTCTGGGCGGACCGGAATGCCGGTGACCTCGCAGTTGCGAAACCACTTGGCCGCCGAGGAAAAGTTGACCGCCGCGGCCTGCACCTTTTTGCCGACCAGACGGTTGGCCAGCCCCGGCATGGCGTTGGGCTCGAAGGCCATGGTGGGCGCCTTGAGCCTGAGCGCCGCAGCCATGGCCGGACCGGAGGCGTAGCCGCCCACGCCGAAGACGACAGAGGGCCTGAATTCGCGGATCAGCTCCATGCAGGCGGCAATGCTGCGCGGCAGGCTCAACAGCGTGCGCAGCCTGGTCACGAGCGATACGTTCTTGAGCGGGCCTACATCGATCAGGCGCAGGTTGAAGCCGGCCTCGGGCACCATGCGAGTTTCCATGCCCCGCGCCGTGCCGACAAAGAGCACCTCGGCCTTGTAACGCTCGACCAGTTCGCGAGCCACGGCCAGCGCCGGAATGATGTGGCCTCCGGTGCCGCCGCCGGCGATGAGAACTCGTAAATTCGACAAACGTTGTCCTTTCAAGAGGAAATTCATAGGCTAATGGTTGGCACAGAACACTTGCGCATATTTTTTGAACCCATCATCTTCACAGTACTTTCTGATTGCATCATCACCTGCACCTGTCATGTGTGATACAGTACCTAAATCCAGTAGCCATCTTCCATTGTTAGAGACGGTATCCCAGTTGATCAACTTTAGGTCTTCCATTGAATACTTTATGTCGAACGCATCGGTTAGATGTGTAGGCTGCTTTCGGCCGTAAATATCATATCCTCCTCCTGTATCTTCCACAATATGAAAGACTATGCTTTGCTCCGTGCTGTGTTCTTCCAATTCATGCTTAACAATTCCTAACATTTCAGATGAAGCAGCAAACACGCTTCCTGGCGCGGATCCATTAAATTCACGAAGCTTCAGCGTAACATCAAATTCAGTATTGCCATCAACAACGATGGTCTTGTGATCCAGAACGCTTGTAGGGTATTTAAACTCGCTAGGACCGAAAATCAATGAAGCACAACCATAAAAACAGACAATAAGTAGAACAGAAATTACGATCCGGGCTTGTGCCCTTTGAGTCGAATTTAGCTCGGCATAGAAATTGGCAAAGATGCCTTTGTTTTGAGGCGTGGGCGCACAGTGCTTGGGGCAGAAATTCTTAGAGCCGCCTCTTGCTGGGTCGAATTCGACATTACAAATCATGCAGTTCGCCATCAATGCCTCTCCGTTTCTGGAGGGAACACTCAGACCCTCCTCAATTGGCCCCATTCTTCCCTGACCGCGATTCGTTTTGCGTCAGCTCCATTGCGCCTCAAACTCCGTTGGGCGGAGGAGCTTATCTTCCTTGACCTCCTTAATCACTACCGCCTTAGCCTTCCCATATTCCTCCGCGATCCAGATGAACGATCGGAACTTTCCAGGCGAGTCCGGTATGTGAGTTCTTGGGAAATCTATGAAAATATAAACTTCTCCAGGAAGATGGTGCCCATAATTCTTCAGGGATGCTTCGAGCTTTTCCTTCGCAAATTCAGTTGAAAAGTCCCCCTCGGCTATTACCTTGACTCCCTCCGGAGGGTCGTCGGAAGAAAAAATGAACACCTTAAAGGGTGCCTTTACCGGTAGAAGTTTTTCAAAATGTTCCGCGACAAGAGGCCAACTTGTCTTCGCATGCCAGCCTGTACCCCATTCGATTTCGCAAGCCAGGAGAATCCGCTTCTCTTTGCGAGTCTCTGCCCAGGTAACATCGGCGATAAATTCTCCTTTTTTATCCCAAGGAGCGTCCGGTAGCGCATAACAATCCCCTGGACAGATTTCGAAGAACCGTTTACGGATAGATTGGGTCCACGCCTCGTCCGAATCATCTACCCTCTTCGGTGGCGCAACTTTCTCTACAAACTTTTCAATGAAACTATTTGCACGCTCTAGCCTTACTTTGAAATTTTTCTTGCCGAACTTCCTGCAATTGTCGGGAATTTGGAATTTACAGTCGTTGCCCATGTTCGTTTACCCTCCGGGCCAAAGTCTACACCTTTAGGGACCGATTCAATCCGCCTTCTTGGTGATGTTGAGCAAGACGCCGATGCTGGCCAGAGTCACAAAAATTGACGTTCCGCCGGAGGAGATCAGGGGCAGCGGAATCCCCTTGGTGGGCAGCAGCGCAAGCACCACGCTGATATTGAAAAAAGCCTGTAACAGAATGGTGGTGGTGATGCCGAAAGCGGCCAGCCGGGCAAAGGAATCCTGGGAGTGAAACGCCGCGCGCAGCCCGCGCACGCCCAGCACCACAAACAGCAGCACGATCACAATGGCGCCGATGAACCCCAGCTCCTCGGCGATGTTGGCGAAGATAAAGTCGGTGGACGCCTCGGGCAGGTAAAAGAGTTTCTGCATGCCCTCCATGTAGCCGCGGCCGGTCAGGCCGCCGGCGCCCACCGCGATCAGCGACTGGTTGATGTGGAAGCCGGCGCCTTGCGGATCGGAATCCGGATGGAGGAAGGCCAGCATGCGCTGTTTGCGGAAACCCACATCGAAGAGCTGGTAGGCCAGCACGGGCATCGCCGCGGCTACGGCAAGGAAGAGATACTTCCACTCCATGCCGGCCAGGACCAGCATCATGGCGGTGACCCCGGCCAGAACCAGCGCGGTGCCCAGATCGGGTTGGCGATCAATTAGCGCAATAAAAACCAGCGGCATGATGGCCGCGCGCAGTAGGGTGTGCTTCCAGTCCCGCAGGTCGTCCAGGCGGGTGTGCAGAAACCAGGCCAGAAACAGAACCAGCACCGGCTTGGCGATCTCAGAGGGCTGAAAGGTGAAGAAGCCGCCAAAGCGAATCCAGCGATGGGTGTTGTGAGAGCCGGGAATAAAGAAGACCAGCACCAGCAGAAGCGTGGTGACGCACAGGGCGGGATAAATGAACTTCGGCGAGTTGTAAACACTGAAGTCCACGTGCATGAGGAGCAACATGGCCAGCACGCCGGCCAGCGCCCAGACGGCCTGTCTGCCCACGAACGCAAACTCCGAGTGGTAGCGCTCCTGGGCCACCACGGCCGAGGCGGAAAAGACCATCGCGAGGCCCACCACGATGAGCAGCAGCGTGGTGAAGAACATCCACTTGTCGACCCCTACGAGCTTGGCCATTGAATTTTATCTCCGCCGCTCGGCGACGAGTTCCTTGAAGACGCGGCCGCGGTGCTCGTAGCTCTCGAACTGGTCGAAGCTGGAGCAGGCCGGGGCCAGCAGCACCAACTCGCCGGGACGCGCCGCGGCGGCCGCTGCGCCTACCGCGTTGTCCAGCGTTTGGCAGGAGTGGATGGAGACCACCCCGCGCAATTCGGACTCGATCTTGGCGGCCGCGGAACCGATGGTGTAGACCGCTCGCACACGCTCCCGCAGCAGGGGCGCGAGCACGGTGTACGGGGAGCCTTTGTCCTTGCCGCCCAGGATGAGGTGAATGCCCGAATCGAAGGCGGCTACGGCCTTGGCCGTCGCGTCCACGTTGGTGGCCTTGGAGTCGTTGTAATACTCGACGCCGTCGATCCTGGCCACGAACTCCAACCGGTGCTCGACCGCCTGGAAGCTCTCGATGGCCTGGCGAATCGAGTCCGCCGGGGCTCCGGCCAACCGGGCCGCAACCACCGCAGCCAGCACATTCTCCACGTTATGCGCGCCCTTGAGCGGGATTTCGCTCAGGGGCATGACCTGCTCCGTCGCCGCGCCCTTGGCCGGCCGGTAAACTACATAGCCATTGTCCAGCCAGGCGCCCTGCTCGACCGGATGCTCGATGGAAAACCAATAGACCATGGCGGGCGCGCGGGCAGCGGCCTCGGCGACGCGCTCATTGTCGGCGTTCAGCACCAGGAAGTCCTCGGCGATCTGCGCGGCAAAGATGCGTTCCTTAGCCGCGCAATAGTTCTCGAAGCTGCCGTGCCGGTCCAGGTGGTCGGGCGTAATGTTCAGGATCACGGCAATGCTGGGATGGAATTGATCGGTGCTTTCAAGCTGGAAGCTGGAAACCTCAAGCACCGACCAGGTTTCGCCGGTGCTCTGGTCGATCAGGGCCACCACGGGGACGCCGATGTTGCCTCCCACCAGGGAAGGAATGCCGGCCTTCTGAAGGATTTCACCCACCAGCGCGGTGGTCGTGGTCTTGCCGTTGGAGCCGGTAATGGCCAGCATTCTGCCCTTGAGAAAGCGCGCGGCCAGTTCCAGTTCGCCGATCACCGGCAGGCCGAAGCTGCGCACCTGCGCCAACTCGGGCGTATCCAGCGGCACGCCGGGGCTGACCACGATCAGGTCCTGGCGGCGGAAGGTGAGCAGGCCGTGGCCGCCGGTCTCCACCATAATGCCCTCTTCGATCAGGGCGGGAATCTCCTTGGCCAGCGCCTCGGCGCTGCGAATGTCGGAGACCGTGACCTGTGCGCCGCGCCGGCGCAGAAACAACGCCGCTGCCAGACCGGATTTCCCCAGTCCCACAACCAGAACCTTCTTGCCTTTGAGTTCCATCATCCTCAGGCTCCCGCGCTCCGCGACTCTCTTATCATCTTGCACCGCGCGGACCTTGTCTAACGGAGTTTCAGGGTGGTGAGTGCAAACAATGCAAACACCAGGGCGCCGATCCAGAAGCGGACGATGATTTTGGATTCACTCCAGCCCAACTGCTCGAAATGGTGGTGCAGCGGGGCCATCTTGAAGATACGCCTCTTGTTGCGCAGCTTGTAGCTGCCCACCTGCAGCAGCACCGAGACCGCTTCCAGGATGAAGATGCCGCCGATAAACGGCAGCAGCAGCTCCTGGCGGATGATGATGGCGACCGTGCCGACGGCCCCGCCCAGGGCCAGCGAACCCACGTCGCCCATGAAGATCTCCGCCGGATGGGCGTTATACCAGAGAAAACCGATGGAAGCGCCCACCATGGACCCGCAGAAGATGGTCAGCTCGCCCACCATGGGCATGCGCTGCAACTCCAGGTAGTCGGCAAAGACCACGTGGCCGCTGACATAAGTGAGCACGGCCAGCGCTCCCGCCGCGATGATGGTGCAGCCGATGGCCAGCCCGTCCAGGCCGTCGGTCAGGTTGACGGCGTTGGACGAACCCATCAGCACAAAGACGACAAACGCGATGAACGGCAGAAAGGCCAGGAACCCCAGATGGGGGACCGTGCTGGGCCACACATGCCAGGCAAGGTCGGGCCTCCATTGCTTGATGAACGGCACCGTCAACCGCGTGGAGAATACCTTGAACTGCTCCAGCACCACCAGCGCAATAGCCACCAGGGCTCCGGCCAGCCCCTGCCACAGCAACTTGGCGCGCGCCGTCAGGCCCAGGTTGCGCCGCTGGACCACCTTGATGTAGTCGTCGGCAAAGCCGATGGCCCCAAAGGCGATGGTCGAAAACACCGTGATCCATACAAACGGATTGGCGGGGTCGGACCACAGCACCGTGGGCAGCAGAATCGCAATAATAATGAGCACGCCGCCCATGGTGGGCGTGCCCGACTTCTTCAGGTGCGATTGCGGCCCGTCCTCGCGGATAAACTGGCCGATCTGGAACTCGCGTAGCTTCTGGATCACCCAGGGGCCGATGAACAGCGCGATCAGCAGCGCCGTGCCCGAGGCAAATGCGGTGCGAAACGTGAGGTAGCGGAAGATCCGGAACGGGTGAAAGTACGGGTACAGCTTTTGGTAGAGCAGCCAGTAAAGCAAGTGGCCTCCAGAGCCGGCGTGAGGCGGGTTTCAGGTTGATTTTACAGGGCCGGGGGCTGCGCAGAGATGGAAATCGCGCACTTTGGAAGGATGCCGGATCAAGAACAGAAACAAGCGCCCACGGTTTCTTCCACGCGGCACAGCCATTCGGCGCGTTGCTCGGGTGTGCTGGTGACCACGACGCTGAAGGCCGTCCGGATAATGTTCTTCACGCCGCAAAACTCCAGAATGCATTTCTTCCAGAGCCCATCGAGCGGGTCGCCAAACTCTTGCATCTCCCGCTCCGGCTCAGTATTCGAGGTATTGAAGATGATCGCCGCTTGCGCCCGCAGCAAGCCTACCGGCACACCCTCCCCGTTATCGCCCTCCTGAAAGCTATAAGCGACGCCGGGACGAAAGACTCGATCGATCCATCCCTTCATCGCCGCCGGGGGCTGGCCCCACCAATTGGGGTGAACGATGATCAATCCGTCCGAGCGCTGCAATTCATCGCAGTAGCGGGCCAGTTCCAACGGCGGCTGCCCCTTCATGTCCAACTCGGGCACGGGCAGCAGCGGATTGAAGCCCTCTTCATAAAGGTCGTGGAACCAGACTGTGTGCCCGCTGCGCTCAAGCGTACGGCAGGCGGCATGAGCGATGGCGTGATTGAAGCTGCGCCGGTCCGGATGCGCAAGAATGACAGAAATATCCATTGACAAGTGAAAGCATAACACCGCGGATTAATGCTTTACCGGGCACTATCGCGGCATGGCCCCAGTCGCGATTCTGTTCCTGACCGCCTCGATGGCCCGCTCCAGATGCACGCCGCGCGAGCCCTTCACCAGCACCACGTCTCCGGGCTGTAAATTCTGGCCCAGCCAGCGGCCAGCCGCTTCGGCATCGGGCAGAAAGAGCGATGCAACCCCGCCCGTGCAGGCGGCCGCCGCCAAATGTTCGGCGTTGCCACCCACGCCAACAACCAGGTCGAGGCCGGCTTCGGCGGCGGCGCGTCCGCAGGCGGCGTGCAGCGCGGGGCCTTGCTCGCCCAGTTCGAGCATCTCCCCGGCTACCAGGATGCGGCGGTGGGCCGGGCGCGCGGCCAGCGTGCGAATCATGGAGCGCAACGCCTCGGGGTTCGAGTTATAGCTGTCGTTCAGAAGCGTGGCGCCGCCGATCTCCATCACCTGGCCCCGCTTGTCGCCGGCAGTTAGCGATGCGAGCGCCGCGACAGCTTCATCCAGCCCGACGCCCGCCTCCAGCGCGACCGCCAACCCGGCCAGCGCATTCGATGCGTTGTGCGCGCCCAGCAAGCGCAGCGTCAGTTCGCACTCGCGCTCACCGGCTCGAAACTTGAGGTGCAGGCCAGCCAGATTTTCCGTCACTTCGAGAAACTGCGGATCGGCGCAAGGGCCGGCGCCGAAGTAAACCACGCGGCCGGGAAAGTCGCGGCCAAACTGCGAGACGTACGGATCGTCGCTGTTGAGGAAGGCCACGCCGTTGGCCGGAAGCGCGTCCACCAGTTCGAGCTTGGCGTGGGCGATCCCGGCCTGCCCGTCGGCAAAGTTCGCAATGTGTGCGGTGCCCACGTTGGTCACCACGCCCCAGTCCGGGCTGGCCATGCGCGCCAGAGCAGCAAGCTCGCCCGCGTGGTTCATGCCCATCTCGACGACCGCGTACTCGTGTTCCGGCTCCAGGCGCAGAAGCTCGAGCGGCAGGCCGAAGCTGTTGTTCAGATTGCCCCTGGACTTGAGCACATGGAACTTCGCGCCCAGCGCCGCGGCTGCCGCCTCCTTGGTGGTGGTTTTGCCGGCCGAGCCGGTAACGGCCACCAGGTGCCGGCCCCACTGGCGGCGCACATGCGCGGCCAGGACCTGCAACGCGGTCAGCGGATCTTCGGCGATCAACAGCGGCACGGCCAGCACCGCGTCGGGCAATGTGGCTGCCCGCGCCCGCGACACCACCGCCGCAACGGCCCCGCGCTCCAGCGCCGCAGTCACAAAGTCGTGCCCGTCATGCCGCTCGCCGCGCACCGCAAAAAACAGCTCGCCAGCGGCCACCGTGCGCGAGTCAATGGAGTAGCCGCTCACCACCAGCGCGCCGGCGTTGGCCACGCTGGCCGGAGCCTCCAGCACAGCGCCCGCGTTGATTGCCGCCTCTGCCAGTGTGAGTTTCATTGCCCCCCACGATAGCCCAAATCAGCCAACGATGAAAGCGCAATCTGCGTGTCGTCGAAAGGAATTGTTCCGCCGGCCAGAATCTGCTCTTTCTCGTGGCCCTTGCCGGCGATCAGAACTACGTCGCCCGCCGAAGCGGCCTCAAGCGCCAGCCGAATGGCCGCCGCGCGATCCGGCTCGATGGTGTATTGAACTCCACTGGCTTTCAGGCCCGGCTCGATCTCGGCCAGAATGGCCAGCGGCTCCTCGGAGCGGGGATTGTCGCTGGTGGTCACTACGAAGTCGCTGCCCGCGCCGGCGGCTTGCCCCATCTTGGGGCGCTTGGTGCGGTCGCGGTCGCCGCCGCAGCCGAAGACAGTAATCACACGCTTGCCGGAGTCGCCGCGGCCACTTGTCATCTGGCGCGCGAGAGCCGTCAGGTTGCGCAAGGCGTCGTCGGTGTGGGCGTAGTCCACGATCACCGTGAAGGGCTGGCCCGCATCGACGGATTGAAAGCGCCCCGGAACGGGCTTGAGGCGCGGGACACATTCAATGAGTTCGCTAAAGGGCACGCCGCGCGCGTGCGCCGCCGTGAGCGCAGCCAGCAGGTTGAGAATGTTCACCTCGCCGGCCAGCCGCGAAGTCACTTTGGCCGAGCCCGCGGGCGTTTCCAGATCAAGAACCGCGCCGCCGGGAGTGAGCAAGTAGCTTGCCGCGCACCAGTCGCCCTGGCTAATCCCATACGTCCGCACCTCGGCGCCTGCCTTGCGCGCGGCGGCGGCAAGCTCGTCCGCTCGCGGATCGTGTGCGTTGATTACCGCAACGCGCGGAGCCGGATAGACCGTGCCGTCGAAGAGCAGCCGCTTGGCAGCGAAGTATTGCTCCATCGTCTGGTGATAGTCGAGGTGGTCTCGAGTCAGGTTGGTGAAGACGGCCACATCGAAGTTGACCCCAGCCGCACGGCCCTGGTCGAGAGCGTGGCTGGAGACCTCGGTCACCAGCTCGGTGGCTCCGCGGGCAACACCCTCGGCCATCAGCTCGAAGAGATCGCGCGACTCGGGCGTGGTGTGCACCGAGGGCCGCACTTCGCCGCCGACGTGATATTCGATGGTGCCGGCAAGGACAGTAGTGCGCGCAGCCGCATTCAGCAAAGCCTCAATGAGGAAGGCCGTGGTGGTCTTGCCATTGGTGCCGGTGATGCCGGTAGCCTTGAGGTTCAGCTCGGGATGTCCGAAGAAGGCCGCCGAGGCCTGAGCCAACGCGCGCCGTCCGTGTTCCACCTCCAGGACCGGCAGGCCGGGTTGAAATACCAGTAGATGATCGAAGGTTTGCGCGGAGTCGGTGATGATGCCCAGCGCGCCCGCGGCGATAGCCTTCTCGACGTAGCGGTTGCCGTCGGTCGAGCCGCCCTTCATGGCGACAAAAACCGCGCCCGGCCGCACCTTGCGCGAGTCGTACTCGACGCCCGTCACCGGCTGGTCGGAATCGCCCCCAGCCCCGACTGCCGTCACTTCTTCGATCAGGTCTTTCCAATTCATCTCGTGGTCCATTGTAGATTGCAGAATTGCATTCGACTTCTCAAAGCTCATTTCTGAGATTCGCAGGCTTTTCATGCGAAACAGCGATTGCAACTTTACATGCAACCATAAGGTTGCTTAATATGTGCGCAATGAGCGCTGAGGTCGACAAGGTGTTCAAGGCGCTCGCTGCTCCCGAACGCCGGCTGTTGCTTGACCGGCTGCGGGCGGACAACGGGCAAACCCTGGGCGAACTCTGCCAGCACATGGACATGACCCGCCAGGCTGTAACGAAGCACCTCAAGGTGCTGGAAGAGGCAACGCTGGTCGCGACCATCCGGCGGGGCCGCGAGAAGCTGCACTATCTGAATCCGATGCCAATCCACGAGATTGCCGAGCGATGGATCGATAAATATGAGCGGGGACGCCTGCGCGCCCTGGCCGAACTCAAAGCGAAACTGGAGGGAGAAAATAATGGCTGAATCTCAGTTTGTTTATGTGACGTATATCCGCACCACACCGGAGAAACTGTGGCGGGCGCTGACGGAACCCGAATTCACCCGCCAATTCTGGCATGACACGATCCAGGAATGTGAATGGAAGCCCGGCGCATCCTGGCGGATCGTGACACCCGACGGGCGCACAGCCGACTCGGGCGAAGTGGTGGAGATCGATCCGTTCCGGAAGCTGGTGTTGACGTGGCAGCATCAGCTCCATCCCGAGGCTCGTGCGGAGGGCTACTCGCGCCTGACCTACACGCTCGAAGAAAAGGGCGATTCGGTCAAGCTCACAGTGCTGCACGAGATGGACAAGAGCGACTCGAAGCTCATCAAGGCGATTTCGGGCGGTTGGCCGATGATCATCGCCAGCCTCAAGAGTCTCCTCGAAACAGGCGAGGCGCTCTCGGCAACCCGTCGCTGGCCGGAGGGTATGTAATCGGCTCTTATGTCCGGCCATTCCAGCAGATAGAACAAGACTCACCGCCCGCAGCGGACCACGATCTGGGTTCCGGGAGCGACCATGGCTCCGGGAGCGGGCGCCTGCTCGCGCACGGTACCACTGCCGGTGATCTGCACTTCCAAGCCCGCGGCTGCGGCTTGCTCGATGACTTTGCGCACCGGCAGCCCGATGAGCGATGGAACCTGAAGGCGCTTGACTTCAGTGACCGTAACAGTCGCCTGCCCAACTGTTGCTGATCCAGCCGCCTTTGCCTGCTGACTGGCTGGTTGCGGCGCAGCGGAAGGAGTCTGTGCGCCGCCCGTTGTTGCCTTGGCGCCCGAAGCCGGATTCGCCGGCTGCGTGGCTGTTTGGTTTGCGGTTCCTGCTTGGTTTGCGCCCCCCCGCAGGGGATCGTCGCTGGGCAAATCGTTGGCCGCGGCATAGAGCGCGTTGATGTCGCCCGTATGCTCTCCAGCGTCGTCTTCGGTCACGGGCGCCTCGGCCTCCGGCAGAGAGCGAGAGGGGCGTACATCGATGTCGTGCGGCACGCCCAGATACTCAAGCACCTGCTGCGCCACTTCGGCAAACACCGGAGCGGAAACCGCGGTGCCGTAATACGAGCCGCCTTTCGGATTGTCGATCACCACCGCTACCGAGATGACCGGATTGTTTACCGGCGCTATGCCTGCGAACGAAGCGATGTGCATGCTCTTGGAGTAGAGATGCGTGATCGGATCGATCTTCTGCGCGGTGCCCGTTTTGCCGCCGGAGGAGTATCCATTCAGTTGCGCCGGCTTGCCGGTGCCGAACAGTACCACGCCTTCCATCATTTTGCGCATCTGCGCGGCGGTCATTTCGGAGAGCACGCGGTGGGCGCGGGGAGGCAGCGGATTGGGCAGCTCGCCGCCCGGCTTGAAGGGTGAAGGCTGCAACGAAGCCTGCGCTGCGGCGGACTTTGGGCCGTTGGAGGCGGGATCGAGCTGGCCGGGCATCAGCACGCGCGGCGGCAGATAAACCCCTCCGTTGGCGATCGTCGAGACCATGGAGACCAATTGCAGCGGCGTGACGGCAATCTCCTGTCCGATGGCGATGGACCCGATCGACGATGGACCCCACTTGTTCACCGGGCGCAGCAAGCCGCGTGTCTCGCCGGGCATTTCGGCGCCGGTGCGGGAGCCGAAGCCGAAGTCGCGGATGTATTGGTAGAAGCGGTCCTGGCCCACCTTGAGCGCCAGCTTGATGGCGGCCACGTCGCTCGACTCCTCCAGCGCCTTGTGGACTAAAATCACGCCGTAATGTTCGCCCTGGTTGTCGTGAATCACGCGGCCTGCCAGCGTGATCTGGCCGCCCTGGCAGTCGATCTCGTCGTCCGGCTCGGCCACGTGCTGCTCCAGCGCAGCCGAATACGTGACCAGCTTGAAGACCGAACCGGGCTCGTAAACGTCGCTGACCGCATGATTGCGCAGCAGCTCCGGCGTGGTGCGGCGAAACTGATTGGGATTGAAGGTGGGGCGGATGGCCAGCGCCAAAATCTGCCCGGTGTGCACGTCCTGCACCACTACCGTGCCGTTGGCCGCCTGGGTGCGCTGCATGGCGTGGTCCAGCGCCCGCTCGGCCAGGAACTGGATGTTCTCGTCGATCGTCATCACCAGGTTCTGGCCCGGCTCGGGATCGTGTTCGCTCGATCCCAATACCCGGCGGCGCGCATCCATGGCGGTGTACATGCGGCCTGGAACGCCGTGAAGTTGCGGTTCAAACTTCTGCTCCAGCCCGCCCAGGCCGTTGTCGTCCAGCCCCACATAACCCAGCACCTGCGCGGCGATCTCGTTGTCCGGGTAGAAGCGCTGGAACTCCTTTTGAAAGTAGATGCCCTTGATGGGCAGCGCCTTCACGCGAGCCGCAACCTCAGGCGTCACGCGCCGCGCCACCCAGGCAAAGCTGTTTCCCTTATCGAGCCGCGCGGCAATTTGTTCCTCGGTGGTCTGCGCATCCTCGGGGTCGGTGTGCACCACGGCGGCCAGGGCGTGCGCGGCAGCCTGCTTGTCGTCAATCTCGGTGGGCACGGCGAAGATGGAGTCCACCTGCACGGTCATGGCCAGCTCGTGGAGGTTGCGGTCGTAGAGCACGCCGCGGCGGGGAGCCACCTCAAAAGTGCGCTGCTGCTGCTTCTCGGCGCGCTCCACGAACTCTTTGTGGCGGATTATCTGCAGCCAAAAAAGCCGGCCGGCAATGGCGCAGGCCCAGAGCAGAAAAAACAGGCAGATCAGCCAGAAACGCGCCCGCTTGAACGGTATAATACGCGCCGCATTGGGGCGGTTCCGGTTGACTCGAACGGCTGCCTGCATGGCGTTTCGCTCTGGGAATGAGAACCCGCCGGCTTGCACGGCTTACTGCGCGGCGGGCGCCGGAGGAGTGACCTGGGCAATGGCGGGAGCGCCAACATCAAGACGGGCGTTGGGATGAATCACCTGGCCCGGCTGCGGCTCCGCAAGACCCAGTTGACGGGCCATCGAGTCGATGCGGCTCGGCTGGGTAAGCTGCGCCTCGGCCAGCCGCAACTGGCGGTTCTCCTCGCGCAACTGGTCGCGCATCTGCTTCTCCGACTCCACGCGGTAACTGCCTTCGATGGCGTTGAAGTGCTGCAAACCATAGATCATCACCAGAGAGAACAGCACGGCGACCGCCGCGGAAAACAGGCGCATTTCGCGCAGCCGCACCGGGTCCGGCGCTTTGACCAGCCGCGAATTGTCGATGTGCCTGGCGAAGTAGAACTCCGGCGTGCGCACGCCCCGCCGGCGCAGTGCCTGCTGGGCCAATAGCTCAGCGTTCCGCTCGGCGGCCCGCGCGTTCCAGTTGCGACCGGCTTCGAAATAAGTTGTCGTGCATGCCGCCATGGTTTCCTCCCTGAGCTTTCAGCTTCTAGCTTTTAGCTATTAGCTCCGTTTGGTTCGCAAATCGCTTGTTTCCCCTGATAAAACTGCCTCTCCTTCGTTCACAATGCTCGATGCCGGTACTCCAAAGCTAGAAGCTAAAAGCTAGTAGCTGTCCTTTCCGCCGCCCTCAGCTTCGCGCTCCGCGAACGGGGGTTGCGTTCCATCTCTTCTTCGCCCGCCACGGCGGGCTTCCTGGTCAAAATCTCCCAGATTCCCTGCTGCGCGCCGTCCCGCAGGCTGTCTTTTGCGATCCGATCTTCCAACGAGTGAAAGCTGATGACGATCAGTCTTGCCGAGGGCTTAAGCAACCTGGGTGCGGCCTCAAACAATGCCCGAATTTCGTCCAGCTCGCGATTTACATAAATACGAAGAGCCTGAAAAGTTCTGGTAGCCGGATGAATGCGCTCTGCTTTCATTGCCGGAGCGGCTGAGGCTATAATCCGGGCAAGTTGCCCCGTGGTTGTAACCGGCCGCCCCCGCACAATGGCTCTGGCGATTCTCCGCGACCTCCTTTCTTCTCCGTATTCGTAAATGAGGTCCGCAAGCTCTCGCTCGCTCGCCTCGTTTACCACTTGTGCGGCGGTTGGCCCCCGGCGCGTATCCATGCGCATATCCAACGGCCCATCCGCCTGAAAACTAAATCCCCTGCGCGCCTCGTCGAACTGCAGGCTGCTCACTCCAAAGTCGGCCAGCAAGCCATCCAGCGAAGCCGGCTGAACATGACGGGCAATAGAACTGAACGCCTCGCCCACCAGGGTCACCTTGGGCGCCTGGCTGCCCAGTTCCTCGCAAACCCGGCCCAGCCGCGCTCTTGCCAGCTCCAGCGCCTCGGGGTCCCTGTCAAACCCGATCAGATGCCCTTGAGGTCCCAGCAGCCTCGCAATCCCCTCGGCGTGCCCCGCCAACCCCAGCGTGCAGTCCACATACGTTCCGCCTGCGCGCACCCGGAGAAAATCGATCGCTTCCTTGAAAAGAACTGGCACATGGCGTTCATTCGGCTTCGTCATGCGTCCCCCTGGGGGGCAAGGTGGTTCAACTATCCCGGCGGGTAAAAGCCGCAACTGCATTGAGATCGTCCGCCGTCAATCCAGACCCCGACAACTGCTGCTCGATTTCCTTCTCGTTGTGAACTTCCAGGTAGATCAGCTTCCCGAATACCGAAACTTCCGCGTTCAGCTTGGCCTTTTCGCGCAAAATCTGTGGCATCAAGACCCGCGCCTGGCTATCGATCTCCACCTGCTGGCCGTAGTAGCTGGTCAGGTTCATGTACTTTTCAACCACCGGGTTCATGGCGTTAACCGCCAGCAGGCTTTCCTGCTTCTCCCATTCCGGCAGCGGCCAGACCTGCGCGCTCCTGCCGTTGGTGGAAGTGATGTAGAACTGGGTGACGTTGGCCGCATCCAGCAACTGCTTGAACGCAGACGGGATCTTCAGCCGCCCCTTCTCATCGACCTTCGCCGGATGGTTTCCGCGAAACACTTTTCTGCCTCTTGTCCGTCCGCGGCTGATTCCTCATCTCGTTCCACGGCCGGTTCCCTGGCCCGGACTTCCCTGTTCCCGTTAGCCAAGCTGGTTCCCCAGCCGATTTAGCGTCACGGATCCCTCGTGGAGAAAATGAAATGCGTGTAGACTTGCTTTGGATCAGTTCAGCGGTTTTGGTGAATCTGGATTTTGCTGAACTGCCCCCGAGACCACTTTGCTCTACTTGGCTACACTTAACTCCACAAGAGCGATAGTACAGCCGATATGGACGCACGCCAAGAAAAAAATCCGAGTAAAGTGTGGGAGTTTGAGGACGATTACAGGAAGTTCGCCTAATAGATTAAGAAAGTTCGATTACCACAACATGTAGTGGTTACTGCTTTGGTTCTGGCACTGGACAGGACCGGCAGGCTGTGGTAGGTGAACAAAAAGCGAAAACCGGCGCCTTCTGCCCCTCTCCTTGGTCAGAAATACCGCTTGCGCCCCGGCCGGTTCCACCCCTCAAGCCTTACACATTTTCAGGACTGCGCGCCTGCCTCCCGTGCTCAACCACCAGCTTCAGCAGATAAAAGAAGACCATAGTGTTGATCACCAGCAGGCTCGCCCTGATCCACGTCACTCTGCGGAACACCTCGAAGAGTTCCAAGGGCAGGAACGAAGCGGTGATGGCCAGGGTCAGGTACTCGCCCCAGATTTTTTCCAGATACAGGCCGATTCCTTCCAACATGCCGAGGGCGGCGTAGCAGAAAGCCGCCGCGCCGATCCGCCGCAGCAACGGATCGTTCAACAGTGAGGCCTTGTCCAGAATGAAGTCGACGAAGCGCGATTCGGGGTTGAAGCGCATGTGGTGGGCCAGCCGGGCAACCTGATCGCCGATGTCCTTGTGCAGCATGCGCAGCGCGCCCACTCCAACGGCCACAAACAACAGCGCCAGGGCAAATTTGTAGGCCGCAATGAGCACCAGCCATCGATTGTGGCGCCTGTGTCTTGGCAAGGACGGCGATGGAGAGTCGGTCATGGTTTTCCGGGAGAACTTGTTTGAAACCGGCTGCTTGTTCTTACGTTAACCGAAGCGCGCCGGTTCTGCTAACGGCAATTGTGGCCCGGGCAGGCAGTACAGCGTGGGTGATCGATGCTCTGATTTATCTCTTCAGATTCAACAGCGCCTCGCGGTCCAGCACATTGCCGTCCACGATGAGCCCGGAGATGCGGCGCGCGTTCCAGATATTTGCGATGGGATCGGCATCCAAAATAAGGATATCGGCTCGCCGGCCGGGGGCGATCTGGCCCAGTTCGTTCCAGCCGAACTGGAGGGCGTAGTTGTTGGTGGCCGCGGCCAGCGCCTCGCGCGGTGAAAGCCCCAGCCGCACCAGCAGTTCCAGCTCGGTGTGCATGGAGATGCCTGCCATGCTGCCGTTCACCGACGCGCCCGAGGCCGCCAGGTAGTGCGGATAGGCGGAGAATATCTTTTCATTGATGAGCCACAGCCGCATCGCGGACTGGTCGGCTTTCTTGCGTTGGCCGTCCTCCATCCAGCGCTGCGAAGCGGCGGGCAGGCGGCGCATCCATTCGAACAGCGGATAGACCAGTTCGCCGGTCGCACGATCCGACGGCTGGAACATGCGGGCGGGGTCCAGCAGCCGGGCGGCCGGCTCCTTCCACAGATTGCGATGAGCCGGCAGTTGCAGGTAATAGAGGCTGAAGGTGGGCATCAGCGCGGCGTGGTGCGCGGCCAGAAAGCGGGCGTAGGCGCGCAGGTGCAGCTCGACCGGCGGCAGCCGTTCCGCGTAGTCGTAGGCCGCCGATGCAGCCGTTCCTACGGGGTTTTCAACCAGCGGCCTCTGCAACTCATCGGGAATCAAACCCAGTTCGTACCGGCCCATGTGCAGCAGCACGTCCACGCCGGCCTCCATGCCGACGTTGTAGGGAGTGGAAACGAACTCCCCGTAAGTGACCAGCCCCGTCTCGTGGGCGTGAGCGATGATCCACTGGGTATTGGCCGCGGTAAGATCGTGACCCAGCCACAACACGCGCGTTCCCAACCGCGCGGTGGCCGTAAGCTGGCGGGCCGTATCCTCAGGGCTGAGCTCGGCGGGACGGGAGCCCTCCCGGAGCTTGAGCGCCCACTCCGGACGCTTGGCCAGCAGGCTCCAGTTGTCGGTGGTGCCGATCGAATCGACCAAATAGAGATGAGGGCTGGGATTAGCGGTAAAATCGATCACCCCGCGCCGGTAGTCGCTGCGGGCCACCACCGTGGTCACGCCCATGTAGAGATTGGCATTGGCCTGGCCCTGCGAGTTCATGCCGGCAAAGCCATCCACCAGCCCCGGGATGAGGTATTTCCCGGTGCAGTCGATCACCTGCGCGCCTTTGGGAATGGGCACAGCCCCGCGGGAACCAACATCGGTGATGCGCCCGTCGCGCACAATCACGATCGCATCCTGCAAGTCTCGCGCCGAGCTGCCCCAGTCGGTAACGTCCACCACGGTGCCGCCGGCCAGCACCAGCGGCGTCGAGCCTGCGCCTGCGGGAAGGACCGGGGACTGTGTCTGCGGCCAGGCCAAACCGCCGGCCAGTGCCGCTCCACCCAAACCCACCTGGACGATATGAAAAAGTCGCATAAGAAATCAGGCCTGTTGTGGATTGTCGCACAACGATCTGGGCAGAACGATCAGACGATTGACTCCGCCATAACGGCCGGAGGTGACTGATTGGAGCGGCTCTGCGGCTCACTTGCCGCGCGGGGTCTTTTTCCTCCCTGGAAAAGAGCAACCTGCCTTCGCGGCTCCTTGAAGACATTATGCAGTTTCTTCTAGCTGGCCACCAGCGCGGGCCGGCGGCGTCGCGGCAGCAAGGGCAGCACCTGGGCCAGCGCCTCGTCCACGGTGACGCCGTACTTGGCGCGCAGACCGTCTATCTTGCCGTGCTCGATGAAGCGGTCGGGCCAGCCGATGCGCACCACCGGAACCGCGCTGCCCATTTCTTCCAGGGCCTCGATCACCGCCGAGCCAAAGCCTCCCGTCTTCACGTGATCCTCAAAGGTGACGAAGGCGGCCACGCGCCGCGAATATAGTTCGAGCATCTGGCGGTCCAGCGGCTTGACGAAGCGGGGATTGACGACCGCGGCGGAGTAGCCGTCGCGCTCCAGTCGGCCAGCCAGCTCCTGCGCCAGGCAGATCATCGGCCCCAGTCCCAGAATGGCCACGTCCGAGCCGTCCTGCAGCACCTCGGCCTTGCCGACGGGAATCGCCTGCGGCTCGGGCTTGCGGGCCACCCCGGCCACCGCGCCCCGCGGATAACGGATGGCGCTCGGCCCAGCAAGCTGAACCGCCGTCATCATCATGTCGGCCAGCTCGTCCTCGTCCTTGGGCGCCATCAGCACCATCTCCGGAATGCCGCGCAGGTAAGCGATGTCGAACAGTCCATGATGCGTAGGCCCGTCATCGGCGGAGAGTCCGGCGCGGTCCATACAGAAGAGAACCGGCAGTTTTTGCAGGCAGACGTCGTGCACGATGGGATCGAAGGCCCGCTGCAGAAAGGTGGAGTAGATGGCGCAGACCGGCCGGTAGCCGCGCGTGGCCATGCCGGCGGCAAAGACGACCGCATGTTCCTCGGCGATGCCAACATCGAAGTAGCGTTTGGGATAGTGGGGCCGGAACAAATCCAGGCCGGTGCCGTTGGGCATGGCCGCGGTGATGGCCACAATGCGCTCGTCCTTGCCGGCCATCTCCACAAGCGTATTGGCGAAGACCTCGGCGTAGGTAAGCTCGCCGGCCTTGGTCTTGCCCGTCTCGGGATCGTATGGCCCCAGGCCGTGGAACTTTTTCTGCCCGTCGAGCGCCGGTTGAAAGCCGCGGCCCTTCTGCGTGAGCACGTGCAGCAGCACCGGGTGGTCCACGGTTTTGAGAAACTTGAAGGTCTCCACCAGCTGGGGCAGGTTGTGGCCGTCGAGGGGGCCGAAGTACTGCAAGCCGAACTCCTCAAACAGAATGGAGGGCCAAAGCATGCCCTTGGCGGCCTCTTCGGCGCGGCGCACCACAGTCACTGCGGTCTTGCCGCCGAAGCGCTCGATGATCCGTTTGGCCGAGTCGTGCAGATGCTGGTAATGCTCGTTGGTGACGATGCGGTGGAAGTAGCGGGCGATGGCGCCCACGTTGCGGTCAATGGACCACTCGTTGTCGTTGAGGACGACGATCAGCCGCTTGGTCTGCTCGGCGATGTTGTTCAGCGCCTCGAATGAAATACCGTTGGTGAAGGCCGCGTCGCCGGCCACGGCGATCACGTGCTCCTTGCCGCCAGCCAGGTCGCGGGCCACGGCCATTCCTAAAGCAGCGGAGAGCGCGGTGCCGGCGTGCCCAGCTCCGTAACAATCGTGCTCGCTCTCGGTGCGCAGCATGAAGCCGTTCAGCCCGTCCGGCTGGCGAATCGTCTCAAAGCGTTCCAACCGCCCGGTGAGTATCTTGTGGACGTAAGCCTGGTGGCTGACGTCGAACAGCAGCTTGTCCTCGGGGGTATTGAAGACCGCGTGCAGGGCCAGGGTCAACTCCACCACGCCCAGATTGGGGCCCAGGTGGCCGCCGGTCTTCGACAGCGTCTGAATCAGGAATTCGCGGATCTCCCCTGCCAGTTCGGCCATCTGCGCAAAGTTCAGGCGCTTCAGATCGGCGGGCGAGTGGATAGACTCCAGCAGTGTCCCCATGTGCATCCTTCCCCGGAAAAATGGGCCGGGCATCTAAGAAAAAGCCCTCTCTGACAGCAGGCTGCCCAGACCACCGGTGGCCGCATGCAGCGCGAACGGGGCCTGGTCAAGTATACCAACCCGGCGCATCGCCGGGGCCTGAATGGATGGACGGAATTCCTGGCGCGGGGTTTGCGCTAGGCGTTATAGGTGGTGGACGAAACCCGGCCTCCATGGCCCGTCCAGTTGGTGTGGAAGAACTGGCCGCGCGGCTGGTCGATGCGTTCATAGGTGTGGGCGCCGAAGTAGTCGCGTTGCGCCTGCAGCAGATTGGCCGGCAGCCGCTCAGCCCGGTAGCCGTCGTAGAAGGCCAGCGCGGTGGAGAAGGCAGGGGTGGGCACGCCCATCTCGACCGCGTGCACGAGCGCCTTGCGCCACGAGGCCTGATACTGATTGATCGCGCTGGAGAAGAAGCTGTCGAGAAGCAGATTCTGGATCGCCGGATTCTTGTCGAAGGCTTCTTTGATCTTGCCCAGGAAGCGGCTGCGAATGATGCATCCGCCGCGCCACATCAGCGCGATGCCGCCCATATTCAGGTTCCAGCCATTCTCTCCGGCAGCGGCTCGCAGCAGCATGTAACCCTGCGCGTAGGAGACGATCTTGGAGCAGTAGAGCGCGCGGCGCACATCTTCAATGAATGCGGCGCGGTCGGCTGGCACGTGCGTGGCCGGCGGGCCTGCGAGGATCTTCGACGCGGCGGCGCGCTCTTCTTTGAGCGCCGACAGACAGCGCGCGAAAACCGACTCGCCGATCAAGGTCACCGGCTGGCCCGTATCAAGGGCGCTGATCACCGTCCACTTGCCCGTGCCCTTCTGGCCCGCGGTGTCCAGAATCTTATCCACGAGCGGCTGCCCGTCTTCGTCTTTCTTGGCAAAGATATGGCTGGAAATCTCAATCAGGAAGCTGTCCAGCTCGCCTTTGTTCCACTCGGTGAAGACCTGGTGCAGATCATCGGCGGTGAGCCCCAGGCCGCGATGCAGCAGATCGTAGGCCTCGCAGATCAACTGCATGTCGCCGTACTCGATGCCGTTGTGCACCATCTTGACGTAATGTCCGGCGCCGTCTTCGCCCACCCAGTCGCAGCAGGGAGTTCCATCCTCGACCTTGGCGGCGATGGATTGAAAGATATCCTTCACATGCGGCCATGCAGCGGGATTGCCGCCGGGCATGATGGAGGGACCGAAGCGCGCGCCCTCCTCGCCGCCAGAGACGCCGGTGCCGATGAAGAGAATGCCTTTTGCGGCCAGAGTTTTGGTGCGCCGGTTGGAGTCGGTATAGAGCGAGTTGCCGCCGTCGATGACGATGTCTCCGGGTTCGAGGTGCGGCAACACATGTTCGATGGTCTGGTCGACGGAATCGCCCGCCTTGACCATCAGCATGACGCGGCGCGGGCGTTTAAGCAGGGAGGTCAGCTCCTCGACGCTGTGCGCTCCAACGACCTCGGTCCCCTTGGCCTCGTTGGCGAGAAAGTCGTCCACTTTGGATACGGTGCGGTTGAATACGGCGACTTTAAAACCGTGGTCGTTCATGTTGAGGACCAGGTTCTGTCCCATGACGGCGAGGCCGATGAGGCCGATATCACACGATGCGTCTGCCATAAAGTCTCCCCAGGGCCCTGATATTGTCGCTGCGGGCGGCGGATACTGGTCGATTTTACCGCATGGTCGAAGGGGGAGAAAAAGGCGGATCGTTCGCACCGCGCTTGGAAAGCTGTGGGGAGACAAAAAGGCCGATTTGCGCGATTTCGTGAAACCCATTGAGCGGAATTGCAATCTTAAAAGAAGAGGCATTTATGCAAATTTCTCGCTGCGCGGCAGTGAGGCGCGTAGAAACGTTTCAAGAAGGTTACGCGTTCAGGTCCCCGATAGGTCGAGAGGGGAGATAACCGGATAGAACGATCGGAGATAGATAAGGGAGGAACGAATGCAGCTTGGATTGATTGGCCTGGGTAAGATGGGCGGTAACATGGCGGAGCGGCTGCGGTTGGGCGGCCACCAGGTGGTGGGCTTCGACTTCGACGCCGAAGCGGTAGCGCGGTTGACGGCTGCGGGCAACGTGGGCGTGTCAACGCTCGATGAGTTAGTCAAGAAACTGGAAGGCCGGAGAGCTATCTGGATTATGGTGCCGCAGGGCGGCCCGGTGGACCAGACGATTGCAAAACTGACGCCGCAGTTGAGTCCCGGCGACATTCTGATCGACGGGGGCAACTCGAATTACAAGGATTCGATGCGGCGCCACAAGGAAGTTAGCGCAAAAGGCTTCGAGTTTGTGGATGTGGGCACCTCGGGTGGGGTGTGGGGGCTGAAGGAGGGTTACAGCATGATGATCGGCGGCGACAAGGAGCCGGTTGAGTATCTGCGGCCTATCTTTGAGGCGCTGGCGCCGTCGCCCGGCAAGGGCTGGGGCCACGTGGGTCCGGGCGGCGCGGGCCACTTTGTGAAGATGATCCACAACGGGATCGAATACGGCATGATGCAGGCCTACGCCGAGGGATTTACGATCCTGGAGAAGAAAGAAGAGTTTAAGCTGAACCTTCCGCAGATCGCCGAGATCTGGCGTTACGGCAGCGTGGTGCGCAGTTGGCTGCTGGATTTGACGGCCGATGCGCTGGGCAAGAATCCCGCGCTGGAAGGGCTCGAGGCCTATGTCGAGGACTCCGGCGAGGGGCGCTGGACGGTCATCGAGGCCATCGACCTGAATGTTTCCGCGCCCGTGATTACAGAGTCGCTGATGCGGCGCATCCGCTCGCGGGAGGAGAACAACTTTACCGACCGGATGCTGGCCATCATGCGCAATGAGTTTGGCGGACATGCGGTGAAAAAGGACTAGTGGTCAGTGAACTGTGGTCAGTGGACAGTTGAAAAGCCCGTTCAGAAAACTGACAACTGATAACTGACCACTGATGACTGTCACGGAGGCGAATATGACCACGATACAGATGAGCGTGCGGCCGGAGGATCTTTCCCAGCTCCCCACGGGCGCGGAGAGGATTCCCGAGGCTGCGATTTTGGTGATTTTCGGGGCCTCGGGCGACCTGACCAGGCGGAAGCTGCTGCCTGCCCTGTTCCACCTGGAACAGGCGGGCCTGCTGCCCGCGAATTTTACCATTGTGGGCGTGGCGCGGCGGCCGCTGGGGGGCGAGTTTGCTGCGGATATGCGCGAGGGCATCGTCGAGTTTGGGGACGTGAAGGCGAGCGGCCCCAAGCTGGATAACTTCGTGGAGCGGATCAGTTACTTTGCGCTCAAGTTCGACGACCCGAGCGGTTATGCGGGACTGAAGGCGGAACTGGACCGGATTGCGGCGAAGAAAGGGATTGGCGCCAACCGGCTTTTCTATCTGGCCACGGCGCCGGAGTATTTTGCGCCGATCATTGAAAACCTGGGCGCGCAGGGCATGGCGCAGCCGGAGCAGGGGAAGGTGGAGGTGGTGATCGAGAAGCCCTTCGGCCACGACCTGGACTCGGCGCGCGAGCTGAACCGGCAGGTCAATGCTGTCTTCCGCGAGGACCAGGTCTTCCGCATCGACCACTACCTGGGCAAGGAGACGGTGCAGAACATATTGGTCTTCCGCTTTGCCAACGGGATTTTCGAGCCGGTGTGGAACCGGAATTACATCGACCACGTGCAGATTACCGCGGCGGAGACGCTGGGCATCGAGGGGCGCGGACCGTTCTATGAGAAAGCGGGCGCGCTGCGCGACGTGGTGCAGAACCACGTGATGGAACTGCTGAGCTTTGTGGCTATGGAGCCGCCATCGAGCTTTGGCGCCGATGCCGTGCGGCGGGAGAAAGTGAAGGTGTGGCGGGCGATTCCGCCCATACCGATCCTGAACGTGGTGCGCGGCCAGTATGGGCCGGGCATTGTGGAGGGCCAGCACGTGGCGGGTTATCGCGACGAGGAACGGGTGAATCCCGAGTCGGGCACGGAGACTTATGCGGCGGTGCGGCTGGAGATCGAGAACTGGCGCTGGGCGGGGGTTCCGTTTTATCTGCGCGCCGGCAAGCGGATGAAGAAGCGGGCCACGGAGATCAGCATCCAGTTCAAGCAGCCGCCGTTGTTGATCTTCAACCGGATGGCCGCTGCCGGACCGTGCGGGGAGATTCAGCCCAATCTGCTCACCATCCGCATCCAGCCGGATGAGGGGATTGCGCTGCGCTTCGGAGCCAAAGTGCCCACCTCTCCGGAGATGGCCGTCTGCCCGGTGAACATGGACTTCGACTACGAGGCGGCCTTCGGCAAATCGAGCGCCAACGGCTACGAGCGGCTACTGCTGGACGCCATGCTGGGCGACCAAACGCTGTTCTCGCACCGCGACGGGGTGGAGATCACTTGGGCGCTGTATACGCCGATTCTGCAGGCCTGGGCGGCCAAGAATCCGGAGGTCTTCCCCAACTACTTTGCCGGCTCCTGGGGCCCCGAGTGCTCGGATCATTTGCTGGAGCGGGAGGCACGGGCGTGGAGGAACGATCTGGGACGAAAGGTGTGAAGCGCCATATTCACGTTTGGTTCGCCGCTGTAGAGATCGCCCAGATCGTTTTTGCTTACTCCCTTGATCCAACGCCCCGCGCGCCCCGTTGCGGAGGCTGTCGCTGTCTGTTCGTCTTTATCTGGGATGCACGAGGACGGAGCCGATGGGAATGCCGCCCTCCTTCAGACCGTGCTCAGTCTCTTTGATCGCCGCATTCAGAAACGGATCCATGTTCGCGCCTCTCTTGGAGTTGTCTGCCATCGCCTGCTAGCGCCTGCCAGCCGAGGTCGTGAAGTCGCACATCTTGGCCTTTCTGTATCCCAATGCGATCATCTCGGCTGCCCGGTCGAACTCCAACGTCTTACACGCGCTCCTGGGGATATCTATGACCACGTCCGGTGGGTAGGCGGCCAGCTTCTGGCGGGCTATGGTGCTCTGCATGGCTTCGAAGCCCTGAATGGCGATTTCGTACGGTCCCCAATCCCGCTTGCCGCCGCTTGGCATGGATGGTTGAAGGCGGCTGATGAAGCGATTGATCTTCTCACGGAAGGGGGACGAAGGGGACTGCGGGGCGGTACTCACGTCAACCGGCTCTCTGGGACTCTCAGCAGGCCCGTTCAGATTCACGGCGATGGTCATGTCGGTTTGATCGCCAGACGCGGGCGCGATGGGCACGGGATTCAGAATCCCTCCATCGACAAGATCGACTCCCTTCAACTTGAACGGAGTGAAGAAGAGAGGTATGGCGAAAGAGGCGCGCATGGCATCGAAGAGGCTGCCCGACCGTATCCAAACCTCCTTCTGGCCCCTAAGGTCAGCGGCGACGGCGGTAAATGAAATGGGGAGGTCTTCGATCAATTTCTCCCCCACCAGGCCGATCAGGGTGTTGACGAGTTTCTCTCCTCTCACCAGCCCACTCTTATCCCAGGAAAGATCGAGCAGGGTGACGATGTCGACTTTGGTCAAGCAACGCACCCATTGCTCATACACATCCAGTTTCCCGGCAGCGTATATGCCGCCGATGACTGCGCCGATCGAGCAGCCGACTATCGACTTGATCTTGAAATCATTTTCTTCGAGCCAATGAATGACGCCAATGTGCGCCAAACCTCGAGCGCCGCCGCTTCCGAGAACCAGGGATACGGTCTTGCTGTTCGTCGTCGACATCTTCTCACCGCATGCCTTTCACTGAGACGCCAGCATGTGCCGCACGGGCGACCAACAGGCCCATCCCGGCGCAGACTGTGCTTGGATGGTTTTAATGAGTGCCAGTGCAATCGACTTGACTCTGGCGGGTGCCCCAGTCTCGTTTGCCGCGGCGGATGAAACCTGGTAAACCACTCCGGCAAACTAGCCAACAATATGTTAACTCCTCTCACGACATTCCAATGCCCTTGTCCATAGCCTCGTTTGCCAGGCGGTCGCCTCGCGGCTGTCGCCGCGGAGGGTGTGGCGCATCTCGAAGCGGTCCAGGCAGGCGGCGCGGCGTTTGGCGAGGTGCGGTGCTTCATTTCACCCCTGACGATACAGCGCCGATCGGTACAGAAGCCTTCCGCTCTCTCCGGGCTGAACCGGCGCGGTCTCATAGATGCGCGCCAGTTCGTTCCCCAGGCGTTCCGCGGCTTGCACCGCGCTTGCGCTGAGATTTGCGCTATACAGGCCGCAGCCGAAGACGCCTGGATTAACCTCCGGGCGTGGATTCTTTATCAGGTCAAGCTCGATCTCGCCGAACCAATCGCCGCCCTCGAAATGCTCCACAATTGCATTGCGTTGGGCTATCGAGTCGAACCCGACCCACAGCACCACTGAGGCGCCCTTGCGGCTGAGTTCGCGAAACAGGTCGAGGCTGGTGCGGCCGCTCCGTTCCGAAGGCGCCATGCAACTCCAGGGATCGAGGTGCACAAAAAGCCGCTTTGCGCGCGCCTCGGAAAGATGAACAATCTCGTTCCAGAGCACATCCTGCCCGTCGCCGTTTTCGCATCTTGCCTGGGGGATGCCGAGCTCATGGGCGCTATTGTGAAGCGATGCGATGCTTTCCGCGTCGGTGTCGCATAGGACGAATGCCGTACCGGAACCAAGTACCCTCATCGCTATTTCGCTGGAACCCGGATAGAAACCGGCGCAGTCCGCGAGAACTTTCCGGTAATGCGAGGCGTCGAGCGCCTCCGATTCCGCCGCATGGGAAAGGAAGTAAAACACGCCGTAGTCCCGCTGCCACGAATGTGTCAGAGGATACCGCGCCGATCCGGCGTGCGACTCCCAATATTCGGCGGGCTTTTCGATCGCCAGGATCTCCGCCAATGCAAGGTGTTTCCAGATGTCGCCAATTCGTCCGTAATGGTGGTTCGCCATGGTGTGAGCTACTCGCAGATGATTTTTACGAAGATGCCGTCGGGCAGTTCGCCTTCTAACAGGTGGACTACGCCGCCATTTTCATGGAGGTACGGGGAAATGAGAGGCTTTGCGGGAGAATTTTAAGAGGCGCTTCCCTATTCCGCTAAAGCCCGCCGGTACTGTTCCGTCAATTCATCCGAAGGCTCGTCATCGTCTGGCTGGAGCATAAACTTGATTCCCATATCCTTGAGAACCTTCTTCGAGAGCACGTCGCAGATGTCGTTCTGCTCTCTGGGAATCCAAGCTAAATGCGCTCGATTCTTCAATTTATCCCACAGAGCCTTCGCTTGTTTGTAGAACGGAAGATACAGGCCGCCGTGAACCTTCCACCTGCCGTTGAGTTGCATGACGACGAGCTTCGAGTCGCCGCGAATCAGAGCGAAACCGGGGTACTTCAGACACTCGGTAGCGACTGCGATGAAAGCGCTGTATTCGGCAACATTGTTGCTCATTGCCGGTCCGACTCCGCAATAGCCTCCTGCGCGGTAAACCGACTCGCCATTGACGTGAAGAACCGCCCCCCAGGCTGCGTGGCCACCGGGGTTCTTGGGTTCGCAGCAGCCGTCAAACCATCCTTGAATTTGGTAGTTTTTCGCCATCCGCTCCTTTCCTTTCTGCTTCTATTTCCCTACAGAGGCATTCGCATGGTTTCCGCCCGTTGTGCAACTCCCACCGCTTGCCGGTACAGCGTCCGTGCTTGCCGTGGCGGCATTGGAAGAGTCGGGCTTCATTTGGCTCTCGCCAGATCGGACCCAGGCCGCGAGTCTATGCGTGGACTGGCCGGCTCTTCGGTGTAGAACTCTTCGCTCAGCCGGGCCACGACGCGGCCCTGGGGGTCCTCGATGACGGCGCCATAGCCGGAGGGGCCGGGATTGCCGCGGGAGCCGCCGTCGCAGTGGGCGGTGTACCATTTGGCGGCCTCGGCGGCAGGCTCGGGTGCTGCAAAGAGATTTCCGGTCATCGGTTACCAGTGTAACGGGCTGCGGTGAGTCGGGGGGCAGGGAATGCTCACCAAATCGTGCTTGTCGCGTCTGTTGGAGTGCGGACAATTCTCTATCTCCCGGAGCAATGGTTCGATGGCGACGGATGCGGTGAGCTACTCCACTTCCCCGGTTGCGGTTGAGGCTGCTTTGGTATGGCAAGCCGTGGGGAAGGTACAATCCTTCCCAGGTATGGCGACGACGGCAATGAACGGGACGGACCGCAATGGCGGGAGCCGGAGGCAGGATCGGGCACGGGCTCGCGCGCCGGAGATGGAGTTGATCCGCGAGGCGCAGGCGGGTTCGCGGGCGGCCTTCGACGCGCTGGTGCGGCAGTATGAGCACCAGGTTCTGCGGCTGGCCCTGCACCTGACGGGCAGCGAGCACGACGCTGAGGACATTTACCAGGAGGCTTTTCTGAAGGCCTTCCGGTACATCGGGAATTTCCGCTTCGAGTGCTCGTTTTATACGTGGGTCTACCGGATTGTGACCAACCTTTGCCTGGATCGGCTGCGGCGAAGAAAGACTCGCCGGGAAGACCACGCGGTGGTGACGGACCACTCCGGAGACGAGATCGACCTGCTGGCTTCGGTCTCCGACAACCGGTCGTTTTCAAACCCGGCCAAGGAGCTGGACCGCAAGCTGCTGGGCGAGAAGATTCAGGCGGCGCTGGACAAGCTGACGCCGCGGGAGCGGATGGTTTTTGAACTGAAGCACTATCAGGGACTCCGGCTGCGCACCATCGGAGAGATGCTGAATACGACGGAAGAGACCGCCAAGAATACGCTCTTTAGGGCGACGAAGAAGTTGAGAACGCAGTTGGCGGAGTTGCGCTAGCTGCTAGTTGCTAGCTTCCCACTCCTAGCTCATCCCGGAGATGCGGGCCGCTTCGATTGAGCAAGGTGAAGCTAGAGGCTAAAAGCTAGCGGCAGTTTTTGGGGCTGGAAGGACGTAGCGATGAATTGCGAATTTGCACATGAGCGGATTGTGACGGGAGCGTATGGAGAGCTGCCCGACGAACAAACCCCTGAGCTGGAGCAGCATATAGCCGGCTGCCCGGACTGCCGCAGGGAGCGGGAAGAGCTGTTGGCGCTGAAGGTGCTCCTCCATGCGCATCCGGTGCTGGAGCCAACGGCCAACCTGGTGGCGCGCTGCCGTCTGAAATTAGAGGAAGCGCTGGATGCACTGCCGCCGAAGCGCTGGTATGAACGCCTGGGCCAGCGAATGATGAACAACTTTGCCAGTTTGCAGGCCGCGCCGGTGGCCGCTTGCCTGTTGCTGGTGGCCGGAGCCGGAGCGGGCAGCCTGGGCGGCTACGAGTTTGCTCAGAACCGGGCGGCGCATGTGGCCGCGGCGGGTGCAACGTCCGCGGCGCTGCGCGCAACGCCGCAGGCGCCCATCGGACAAGCGCAGGCCGGGCCGGCGGAGATTGCCAATATTTCCAGCATTGTGCGGCAGCCGAACAGCGAGATGGTGGAAGTGCGCTACAACCAGGTGGTTCCGCAACGAATGCAGGGTTCGCTCGACGATCCGGCAATCCGGCAATTGCTCATGCTGGCCTCGCAGGACTCGGCGTCGGCGGGGGTGCGGGACGACTCGGTGGGGTTGCTGGCGGCCGAGTGCCGGGCGGGGCACAGTTGCCAGGCGGCGGGCATCCGCGATGCGCTGATGGTGGCCCTGCGCTATGACAGAAATGCCGGGGTGCGCGAGAAGGCGCTTAAAGGGCTGGAACCCTACGTGGCGCAGGATGTGCGGGTGCGCGACGCGGTGCTGGAGGCGCTCATGAACGACCCCGACCCGCGGATTCGCACCGCGGCCATCAACATTCTGGAGCCGGTGGAAGCCGATACCAGCGTGCGGCAGGTGCTGCACACGGTTGCCAATTCCGACCGGAATCCCCAAATCCGGACCGTTTCAAGACAAGTCTTGAGCCGCGTGCCGGAAATTCAGTAAGAACGCCTTACCTTCCGGCGATTGCACCGTCAGACAAGAGTGCGGGCCGGAGTAAAAGAACCGCGGGAGAAGAAGCAATGAAGCACTTTTTGAGGCCGTATTACAGTATCGGGTTCGTCGCGCTGATGGGAGCGTGGGTGGCCATGGCGCCGCCTGGGGCTCCGGCGCAGGCGGCGGGAATGATGCAACTACTGCAGGAGCCGAGTCCGATGCTTCTGTATTCATCGAGCTCCCAGGGCTACCTGGGCGTGGACGTGTCGGATGTGGACCAGGACAAGGCCCAGGCGCTGAAGCTCAAGGAGGTCCGCGGGGCGGTGATCACGCTCATCGATCACGACGCTCCGGCGGGACAGATTGGGCTCAAAGTCAACGACGTGGTGATCCAACTGAACGGGCAGAATGTGGAGGGCGCCGAGCAGTTGCGGAGGATGCTGAGGGAGATTCCGGCGGGGCGCAAGGTCAGCATCGAGATCAGCCGCGACGGGAACATACAGACGCTGGCGGTGGAACTGGCGGATCGCAAGGTGCTGGGACACGACGTCTGGAACAAGATCGGCAACGGCGGGGATGTGTTTGCGCAGGGTTCAGGGCTGGGCATACTGATGGGCGAGGGCGACGGGGCGCTGCCTGGAGGGTTCCACATGCCCTTCGGCAGCACGCTGAATGTAGGCGCATTGGTGGAACCGCTGACCTCGCAGATGGCCGAGTACCTGGGCGTGTCCAGCGGGCTGATGGTGAAGCAGGTGGCGCGCAAGAGCGAGGCGGCCGCGGCCGGGCTGAAGGTCTTCGACGTGATTCTCAAGGTGGGCGCTGACTCGGTGACGACGCTGTCGGATTGGGACCGCGCGCTGCGCTCCAACCAGGGCAAGCCGGTGCAGGTGACCATCCTGCGCGATAAGAAGCAGCAGACCCTGACCCTGCAGGTGGATTCCAAGCATACGCAGGGCAAACTGGGGTTTGAGCAGGTCTTCCCCTCCGGCGATGGACCCCTGGTGGCGGAGATCGATCCGGAGTTTGCTCAGCAGCTTGCCGGGGAGGCCGCCGCCACGGCTGAGACTCTAGCTCTAAGCGATCAGGCTCAGGCCCTGCGCGATCAATTGCAAGCCGGCGAAGCGGAGCGCTTTGCGCTCAACTCCGAGCAGGTTGAGGCCTTGCGCAAACAAGCCGAGGCGCTGAGCCAGAGCCTCAAGGACGAAGATCTCAAGATCGATCAGAAGCAGCTCGACCAACTGAAGCAGCAGATGGAAGAGTTTCGCAAGAGCTTCAAGCCGGAAGACTTCAAGCTCGACCCCAAGCAGTTCGACCAACTGAATCGGCAGATGGAGGAACTTCGCCAGGAGTTAAAGCCTGAGAAACTTCAGATCGCGCCTGATTGAGGTTCGAGGAATTCCATTGATAAAAACGGATTAAAGGAAAGGTGTCCGCTGCGGCGGGCGCCCTTCGTGCTTTTGTGCGAGCTTCTTCGCTTAGCGGAGCTTTATTGGGCCTTGAGCGGTTGGGCCGTGGCCGCGATCTCCACCTTGTGGCCGGTGATGGCATCTTTGACGGAGTAGACGACGGTTGGCCAGCCGCCAGGCAACCCGCTCCTGATAACCGCTTGTTTCCTTGATAATCTGGTCGCGATCATGTATATTGGGCGGCACTGAACGATAGAACAGTCAGATGATTATGGATGTTTGCCGGCCAGGAGGAAAGCATGTCTGACGAGAAGAGCAGGCCAGACGAGAAGAGTATCCCAGACGAGAAGAGCAGGCCTGACGAGAAGAGCGTGTCTGGCGAGAAGAGCATGCCTGACGAGAAGAGCAGGCCAGACGAGAAGAGTATCCCTGACGAGAAGAGCATGCCAGACGAGAAGAGTATCCCTGACGAGAAGAGCATGCCAGACGAGAAGAGCAGGCCAGACGAGAAGAGCATGTCTGACGAGAAGAGTATCCCAGACGAGAAGAGCATGCCAGACGACGAGAGCAGCCCAGACGACGAGTGGGTGCCAGACTCGGAGAGGATGGCAGACGAGGAGAGCCAGTCTGACAGCTATTTCCAGAATCAAACGCCAGTCTACACATTCCTGGAGAGCTCGCCACTCGACGAGTACGCCGTAATTGCCCGCATGCACCGCAAGGAGGCTAAACAACTGGTTGAACGCGCACACCAGGCACAGGATGAGGGCCGGGACGAAGAGGCCAAGTTATTAATGGATCTGTCGATCAAGTGGGTGGAAAGGGCTGAGGAGTTCGAGAAGGCGGCCAGAGGCGAGGGCGGCGACCCGATTGTGGCCGAAATACTTGATAGCCAGGATGAAATGATTCAAAAAACCAGTATCAAATATACCCCGCAATTTATCACAACAAAGGATATACGCCCCCCGCGAGTGCCGAAGCATATGCGGCCGCCCCCGCCAGGACCCATTGCTCGCGCCGTAACCTGGATCAAGCGCAAGTTCAAAAAGTGATGCGCTGGCCGCGCTGGGCAGCCGGCATCGTATTCCAGGCCTCAGATGCGAAACGTGGACTCCCGGCGCTGTTCAAGGCAGCTTTTTGCGTTAAAAGCCGGGGGAGTGCGATCCTTACCAGATCCTCCGCCGCGGCGGACTCCACTCGGGGCTATTTTCATTTTCTCCCTCCGGGAGAATGGGGGCCGGTGAGCGTATGTCTTGATCCGCAGGCGCTCGATTGGCTGCGCTCCAAAGGCGAAGGCCGCCTGACCCGCATCAACGATACCCTGACCAACCTGATGGAGGCTGAAAGCCGCATCGCCCGGGGAGATAGTGCAATCCTGGGTTCCGGAGGCGGGACCTAGGCAACCGGCAATTCCTCCCGTAGGGAGGAGCGAAAATAGCCCAGGGTGAAACCCTGGGAATGCGTTCAAGCCGGAATGAACCGCCCTGTAGGGGCGGTATGATACCCGCATATGGTCTCGTTAGGAGGCAGTTTTCTATGGCGCACACGTATTGTTCCTCGCTGTTTCATTGTGTCTTCTCCACCAAGGAGCGCCAAAGAACCATCGCTCCCGAGATTCAGGAGCGGCTGTGGGCCTACATGGGAGGGATTGCGCGGGAAAACGAGATGAAGGCCCTCGCGGTGGGTGGGATGGACGACCACGCCCATATTCTGCTTTCACTGCCGTCGTCTCTGGCAATTGCCGAGGCGATGCGGAAGATCAAGAGCGGATCATCGCTATGGATACACGAGAGTTGCGGGTTGAGTGGTTTTGAATGGCAGTTGGGTTACGGGGCCTTCACCATTGGATGTTCTCAAGTGGATGCCACGGTGGCGTACATTGCCGGTCAGAAAGAGCACCACAGAAAGCGCGATTTCCAGGCGGAGTTTGTGGCCATTTTGAAGCAGCATCGGATTGAATACGATCCGCGATATGTTTGGGGATGATTCACGCCGGCCCTACGGGACGGCGGGGATGTGGGGATGGCAACCCCGGGTTGCGCTGCGCTCCACCCGGGGCTATTTTCATGTTCTCCCTCCGGGAGAACGGCGGGGTCACATCGATTCCAAATTACAGAAGAATTGCATTTGGCATATGGCATTTTACGCCGAAGTTATGGGGCAGTGTCTGTCAAGCTGCGCCTACCGAGGAGTTTAGACCTGAGTGTGACATAGATTGCTTCGGCGTCTCTGTAATCACGCTCATCCGTTTCCGACCATGGTTTTTCTCGCACACATCGTCCTGGGTGTACGAGGTTCCTCATATTGCGTAAAACGTCAGCAAGAGACGCCGGATCGTACATAGCATACTTGGTCGATACACGAGGCAGCCAGCCTGCTGAGAGGCAGGTCCCTATCAGAGTTTCGAACCTCCATTTTGTAGGATCATCGGGCGACTGGGGCCTCTGTTTCTTCGGCAATGCACTTGCGGTCCGTATTGCCATTCGTTTTGACCGGAGGCAGCGAATCAATAGCAAACCTTCAAGACCAGCTCCGAGCAAAATGATCCCAGCGGTATAGGCCTTTGCAGACGCAGCTCGAGATGCTTCCTCCTCATGCCGTACCACAATATCCTTTAAGGCCGGGATGTCTTCGCCCTTATGATGCAACGATCTACGACCTCGCTCGTGAAGTCTGTCGAATTCGTCCGGGCTCCGTTCGCGCAGATTCGCGAGATCGTCCAACCCGAACTCTCTTAGCGCGGCCATAAAGTGCCGTTCAATCACTGCGCTATACTGCCCTTCCAGGGCGTTATATCGATCGCGGAACTCGTCAGGAGCCTGACCCTTTGGCCAGTACTGATCGGGAAGGAGGCCACTCTCTTTATCTATGGTCTCAATTTCCTGTTTGATTTCGTGTAGTTCGTCGTTAAATTGTCCGTCTAACCAACACTCTTCGTTGATCGTCTCAACCGGCGACGATGCAAAGTAAACATACTCAGAGCGCGAGATTCGGCGAGAGAGATAGAGGGCTTCAGAGAGCACTACCTGTTTTTTGATATATGCAGGATCTTTCCACCGTCCCTGACTACCATTTTGACGTACTTCTTTGGCGTCCTTGGCAATTATAGGCAGAACCGCGTTCCCTAGGGTCCTATCATCGAGTCGTTCCAACGCGCTGACAATAGCCTTTTGATCCGATATAAGCATTCTTCGCCTGTCCAAAGGCCTTAGAAGGTAGTGGTCGATATTCTTCTTCATTGGTACTGTCACCCAGCTATTGTATTGATAGTAGGCCTAGCCAGACTGTGATTCAATGGAAGAGATGGCGATGGCGCGGAAAAAGACGTTGCGCGGGCGGTTGATCTGGGCTTGGCGCAAGGCGCGCGAGTACGAGATGGTGGTGCGCGGGCTGGCCCACACCAGCCACCCGATGCTGGCGCAGATTGTGCCGGCGCGCTTCTGCAACTTGTCGTGCGCCTACTGCAACGAATACGACAAGGTCAGCGAGCCGGTGCCGCTCCCGGAGATGCTGCGGCGGATCGACCACCTGGGACGGCTGGGGACGGCCATGGTCGGCATTAGCGGCGGCGAGCCGTTGACGCATCCCGAGCTGGACGAGATGATCCGGCGCATCCGGCGCACCGGTGCGATTGCAGGGGTGATCACCAACGGCTACCTGCTGAACGTGGACCGGATCGAGCGGCTGAACAGAGCCGGCCTGGACCACATGCAGATTTCCATCGATAACTTAGTGCCGGACGAGATCTCGAAGAAGAGCCTCAAAGTCCTGGACAAGAAGCTGGTGATGCTCTCCGAGCACGCCGAGTTCCTCGTAAACATCAACTCCGTGGTGGGCGGAGGCTTCAGGGATCCCAACGACGCGCTGGTGATCGGACGGCGGGCGTTGGAGCTGGGCTTCACCGCGACGATCGGGATTATCCACGACGGGGACGGACAACTGAAGCCGCTCAAGGAGGACGAGGCCAGGGTCTTCTTCGAGATGAGCAACTGGAGGAAGGTCAACTACTCCAAATTCGACCACTTTCAGGAGGCGATTGCCGCCGGAAAAACGAACGATTGGCGCTGCCGGGCCGGAGCGCGCTACCTGTACATCTGCGAAGACGGGCTGGTGCACTACTGCTCGCAGCAGAGAGGGTATCCGGGCGTGCCGCTGGCCGGGTACACCACGGCGGACGTGAAGCGGGAGTTTTTGACGGCCAAGAGTTGCGCGCCCAGCTGCACCATCGGCTGCGTGCACAGGATCAGCCACATCGACCATTGGCGGGCGCCGCAGACGCGGACGGTTTCGCCGGGCGGGCAGAGGGCTGAGGCGCCGGCGCTGGTGAATATACAGACCGGAAAATGAAGGCCCCGGCAACTCCCGCGAGAAGTTGCGCCGGGGCCTCCCGCGCCGGTTTTGCGCAGCCTTGGCAGGTGGTAAAATGTTGCCGAATCAACGCTCAAAGGGAGATTTCTCTTCATATGAACACTCTTCATGGCTGTCTGTTTCAACTCCTTCAACTCGCCCTAACCCGCCGCGCCGCCGTTGCGCTGGTCCTAGTGGCCGCGCTGGCTTCCGGCTCCCCCGGTTTCTGCGGTCCGATTCACGATGCGGCCCGGGATGGCGACCTGGCAAAGGTCAAGTCGTTGCTCAAAGCCGATCCGAATCTGGTTTCAAGCAAGGACGATAAATACGGCCAGACCCCCTTGCACGTGGCGGCATTCAACGACCGTAAAGACGTAGCGGAACTGCTGCTGGCGAACAAGGCGGATGTCAACGCCAAAGCCAACAATGGATCGACGCCCCTGCATCTGGCGGCGGCTAAAGGCAACAAGGACATGGTGGAATTGCTGCTGGCCGGTAAAGCCGATGTCAACGCCGTGGACAATGACGGCTGGTCGCCTTTGCACTCGGCAGTCGTGTGGGACCACAAAGACATTCAGGAATTGTTGCGCCAGCAGGGCGGCCAGGACCTTCCCGCTCCGAGGAAGCCTGCAACGCCCCCTTCCGCGCCGGGCGCCGAAAAGACTCCGCCCAGGAAGACTGGAAAGGACGGCCAGTTCATCGCCTACGATGACGGCACAGTATTGGATACGAAGACCAACCTGATGTGGGCGGCGAGGGACAACGGAGCTGCTCTAAGCTGGCCGGGCGCGAAGTCTTATGCGGGGAGTTATCGCGGGGGCGGCTACGCGGATTGGCGGCTGCCGGCCCTGGGCGAATTGGCGGGGTTGTGCGATAAGGCCAAAACGGCCAAGGCTTATTGCCCGGCCGCCGTTGACGAACTCGGCCAGGCTGCGAACGAAGTCCATATAACGGATCTGATCCACCTTTCCTGCACCCGTATATGGACCTCGCAAGAGCACAGCGACAAACCGGGGTCCGTCACTATCTTCGATTTCCACTCCGGCAACGATGCCGCGCGCCCAAACTCGCAGGACTTCATCGACACCGCGAGCCGGGTGCTGCTGGTGCGGGAGAACAAGAAGGAAGCAAGCGCAGGCGCCGCGGGTGCGTCAACCCCCAAGTAGTCAAAAGGGACGCTGGCAGGCCGATTGGCCTGGGGGCGCTGCATTTGCCCGTAGATTAGGGCGGGTTATTCGACTCCGCATAATCTATCACCGATAACTGGGATTCCCAGGTTTCTCCGCCGCGGCGGACGAGGCCTGGGAATCTCTGCCTCAGCCGGCCAGTTCCTGCTTTACCAGCTCGCTGACCACGCGGCCTTCGGCGCGCAGGCCGCTGGCCTGGAGTTTGGCCTGGACGGCTTTGATGACTATGCCGATCTCTCTGGGCGCGGGCTTTTGGCCGGATGCGGCGGTTAACTCGGCGATGGCTTCGGCCACCAGCGCGCGAATGCTGGCTTCGTCCAGGGCCTTGGGCAAAAATTCCTCGATGACCACAATCTCGGCGGCTTCCTTGGCGGCCAGTTCGGGCCGGTTGCCCCTGGTGAACTGTTCGATGGAGTCGCGGCGCTGCTTGATCATGGTGGCCAGGGCTTGCTGCTCCTCGGCCGGGGTGAGCGCGGCGCGCTTCTCGATGGCCTTGTTCTTGAGCGCGTTCTTGATCAGGCGCAGCGTGGTGGTGCGCACCGCGTCATGGGCCTTCATCGCGAGAATGACCTGCTGGTTGACCTGGGCTTCGAGAGAGAGTCCTTCGCTCATATCCTTCATTTTAACTCTGATAGATTCCCGGCGCTGCGCCACCCGTTGAGGTTCATGGTTTCCCAGGTCCCCGAATCGGGACCTGGGAAACCCGGCGATCTGGCGATTACCAGCTTTTTAGCACAGTGGTTGGATCGAGTCTGGCTCGGGAAGTTGTAACAGATTTCCATAGACTGTTTGCAGTGTTGGCAACAACGGTTGCAGTTTCGCGGAAATCTTGTGATTCAAGGCTGGATGAGCCTGTATGAGCACCACTATTTCGGATGGTTCTAAGGTAGTGAAGTAATGCCTTGGTGTCACGCGGGATTAGAGGTCTGCCTGTGGTCTTCCACCGGACCCTTGACATTGTCTCGATGAGGTCAAAAAAATCGATCTCCGCTACAGGCGAACTCTTTCCTTTTATCTCTAACTCGATCCGTCTGTTTCGCGCAATTTCGCGAAGAACGCCTTCAAGACCCCGACCAGCTACCAACAAACCGATTTCATCGAATCCAACAGAAAATAGATCTCGTGAGAGACGGAAATCACGCTCAAGAGAGTTCGGCAGTTCGATTTTTCCGATGATTAACTTTTCATCTTCGCGCGACATTTGGCTATAGCGATCGAGTAGTTCAATGACATCTATTATCAATTGTTGAATATGAAATGAGATTCGGTCGGTTGCTACGTAACGATCCCAGTGCTCTAGCAGATCATTCTGGTGCAGAAAACCATACGATACTTCAGACAATGTAAGTCGCTTGTGGTACAACAGGAGTTCTTCACCTGCGCGAATAGTCTGGGCGACAATCGCGGAAACCTCACCGACATTGTACTTTAAATCTGAGGAGCTCTTGCGATTATCGCCGAATCCAAGTTTATGCAGTTGGACCGACAGATTGTTCAGACTGTTTACTGCACTCAGAAGACTTTGCTCCGCCTCAAGTTTGGTTTCCCGTTTACTTTCCTTGAAGTGTCCAATTTGAACTTCCGATGGATGCACCCACTGTACGTATTCTTCCCATGAGTTCCATAGCCAAGCCATTTGCCACCTACCTGAGTGCAAAACGACGCCGGTATATTCAGTTCAACCGATAAGCAATACCTTATCAGAGTAAACATGGAGGACGATCAAGTTTTCTTTTTTGCCAAATCGCCAATGCACTCGGTGAGTGAGTTGGAGTATCGCACTGGCCCTCCGGGATGGTTGAGGCGGTGTGGACTCGTTTCCCAGGGCTACGCTTCGCTCCGGCCTCCACCCTAACACACAAAGACCGTGTGCCGGGGACCCCGGCCTGGGCTATTTTCGTCCTCTCCCTCCGGGAGGATGGAGATCGGGGGCCCAAAATGACGCGCCGGTAGATTTCCACAAAAATAAATAACCACAAAAACCACAAATATGTGTATTCTGTGATTGACGGATGGCCGTGGGGATACTGAGCCGCTCCGATGTTGCGAAGAACCTGTCCAACTTCGGTTCCAGTATCCCCTTGAGGCCACGGCGAGAAACGAGGAGAAAACCATGATTCGCAAGACGCGCTTGTACACGCCCGGCCCGACGCCGCTGCTTCCCGCGGCCCAGTTTGCCATGGCGGCGGCGGACATTCACCACCGCACGCCGGAGTTTCGCGCCCTCTTTCAGAAGGTGCTCGCCCAGTTGAAGGTCTTTGTCGGCACCAACAACGATGTGCTGCTGCTGGCGTGTTCGGGGACGGGAGCGATGGAGGCTTCGGTCTCGAATCTGACCTCGCCGGGCGACCGGGTGCTGGTGCTCACGGCCGGCAAGTTCGGCGAGCGTTGGGCCGACCTGACCAAGGCCTTCGGCTGCCAGGTGGACCTGGTGAAGGCTCCTTACGGCCAGACCTTCGACCTGGAAGAGGTGCGCAAGGCGCTGAAGCCGGACACCAGGGCCGTCTACATGCAGGCCTCGGAGACTTCGACCGGGGCGAGCCATGACGTGGAAGGCGTGGCCGCGCTGGTGAAAGGCACGGAGACGCTGCTGATTGTGGACGGCATCACCGGGCTGGGCACGCAGACCTTCGACGTGGACGGCTGGGGCGTGGATATTGTGATCGGCGGCTCGCAGAAGGCGGTCATGATTCCTCCCGGCCTGGCTTACCTGAGCGTGAGCGAGAAGGCGTGGAAGGCGATGGAGGGGGCGAAGAATCCGCGCTACTACTTCGACCTGCGCAAGGAGCGGAAAAATCAGGTCAAGGGCGAGACTGCATATACGCCTGCGGTGGCGCTGGTTGCCGGGCTGGGCGCGGCGCTGGATTACATTGCCGGGCAGGCGGGCGGGGATCTTGAAAAAGGCCGCATTGCGCTGGTGAACAATGCGCAGGTGAACGCGGCGGCGACGCGGGCGGGCCTGGTGGCGTTGGGCTTCACGCTCTTTGCGCCGGCGTCTCCATCGGCCGCGGCGACGGCGGTGGCGGTGCCGGAGGGGATGGACTCGGGCACGGTGGTGAAGGCGTTGAAGTCCAAGTTCAGCCTGGTGACGGCCAACGGACAGGGCACAATGCAGGGCAAGATCTTCCGCGTGGCGCATCTGGGCTTCTTCGACTTCCTGGACACGATTGCGTTCATGGGCGCGATGGAGCACATTGCCAAGGATGTGCTGGGTCTGCCGGTGACGTTCGGGCAGGGCGTGGCGGCGGCGCAGGAGGTCTTTGCGAAGGCGGCGAAGAGCTAGCTATTAGCTTTTAGCTGTTAGCCGTTAGCTTGATTTCCGCTGGTTGAGATGCATGGTATCCCAGGTCCGAAAATCCGGACCTGGGACACCCAAAGGTTGTGGCTGATAAGGGATGGCTGGGCTTTTAGCTAAAAGCTAAGAGCTAAAAGCTAGGAGCTGTTTTTCATGTCTGAATTAACTTTTGGGGAGAAGCTGCTGATCGCACGCAAGCAGCTTGACCTCTATCAATACGAAATGGCCGAGCGGCTGGGCGTGCATCCCAACTCGATCTGCAAGTACGAGCGGGGCGAGGGCAAGCCGCATGCGGCGGTGCTGCGGATCTTCGATCTGCTGTGCGAAAAGCACGAAATCCGCTTTGACGAGTATGAATCCGCGCAAAAGGGCAAGGGAGACACAATGAAGATCGTTCTGGCAGAGAAGGTTTCTCCGGCAACGCTGGCCGTGTTTGCGGCCGAGCCGGGATGGGTAGTTCTGACGCACGACCAGTTGCCGGACGGGTTGCCGGCGGCTTTGGCCGATGCAGACGCGCTGGTGGTGCGCAGCGCCGTGCAGGCGGACGACGCGCTGATGGCGCATGCGCCCAAGCTGCGGGTGATTGGCCGGGCAGGCGTGGGCGTTGACAACATCGACGCCGATGCGGCCACGCGGCGGGGCATTGTGGTGATGAACACGCCGGGCGCGAACGCGGTGGCGGTGGCCGAGTTGACCATCGCGCTGATGCTGGCGCTGGCCCGCAAGCTGCCCTTCGCTAATTCGACCATGCACGCCGGCCGGTGGGAAAAGAAGATTCTGCAAGGCGCGGAACTGCGCGGCAAGACGCTGGGCATTCTGGGGCTGGGGCGCATCGGCCTGGAAGTGGCTCGGCGGGCCAAGGGCTTCGGGCTGGAGATTATCGGCAGCGATCCGTTTGTGTCAGCCGCCGTGGCGCGCGAAAACGGCATCAAGCTCGTGACGCTGGAGGAGCTGATTGCCGGATCGGATTACATCTCGCTGCACGTGGGGCTGACGCCGCAGACGACCGGAGTGATCAACGCCAAGACGCTGGCGGCGATGAAGAAGGGCGTGCGCATCATCAACTGCGCGCGCGGCGAGCTGATCGACGACGCGGCGCTGGTGGAGGCGCTCAAGAGCGGCCAGGTGGCCGGCGCGGCGCTGGACGTGTTTGCCAAAGAGCCGGCCAAGGAGACGCCGTATGCGGAGTTCGATCAGGTGATTCTTACTCCGCACATCGCCGGCTCGACGAGCGAGGCGCAGGAGGCGGTAGGCATCCAGATTGCGTGTCAGGTGCGCGATTATCTGAAACTGGGCGTAGTGCAGAATGCGGTGAACCTGCCTTCGCTGAGCCACGAGGAGTACGTAATGCTGTCGCCCTACATCGACCTGGCCGGGCGGCTGGGCTCGTTTATGGCACAGGCGGGCAAGGGCGGCATTGAGGCCATTGATCTGGTCTACAGCGGCACGCTGGCCGAGGCCAAAATCGACCTGGTGCGCAATGCGGCCATCGCCGGATTGCTGGAAGGCTCGGAGAATGTGAACCGCATCAACGCGGCAACCGTAGCCGGGGAGCGCGGCATCCGCATTCACGAAGAGAAGGAGGAGAGCCCCCGCGGCGGCGCGGCCACGGTGCTGGCCATCAAGCTGCACACAGCGAATGGCGAGAGCCGCGCCACAGGCACGGTGATTCACGGCGAACAGCCGCGGCTGCTGGAGTTCGACTCCATCGACATCGAGACGCCGCTCGAGGGCAACCTGCTGGTCTGCCGCAACCTGGACGTGCCGGGCGTGATCGGCAAGATCGGCACCATCCTGGGCGAGCACGGCGTGAACATCGCCAACTTCGCGCTGGGCCGCGAGCGCGCCGGAGCCAAGCCGGTAAAGGCGCTCTCCGTGGTTCAGGTGGACGCGCCTGTTTCCGGCAAAGTGTTGGAGGCGCTGGGAACCATCGAAGCGCTGCTCGAGGCCAAGCTGGTCAGGCTGCCTGAGGCGGGAGTGTAACGAGTTCACTGCAGCCGCAATGAAAGAGAGAGGCCACCACAAACCAGCGGTGGCCTCTTCACTTTGAGCAGTACGTGTCTAGCCGAAGAGGCCGGAGTGGCCGAGCCAGCTTCGGAGATAGGCAACCTGGCCCAGGTGATAGGTCTCATGCCAGGCCAGTACGCAGATGAAGCCGCTGACCTTTCCGTCCGGGCTGGGCGGTCCGGGAGGTGCAGGAGCGGCCAGCGCCTCAGGTGTTAGATCGCTCAAGGCGGCGTCCAGTGCGGCGGCGGAGTCGCGCCACAAGGCCAGCAGCGCCTCGGGGGATGGGTAGCTGGCGCTCTCGCCGATCTTGGTGGAGCGGGCGAAGGCCTCGATGCCGGGGCAGGACCAGTTGCCTCCCACGCGGTTGATGATTGCATGGCGGGCCCAGATTACGTGGCCAACGATCCAGGTGATGTGATTCGAATGATCGCCGGGACGGCCGAGCCATTGCTCGGGCGTGAGATCGGCGACAGCCCTTTGCAGGAAGCCGGTGTTTTGGGCGAACTCGCCGGCGGCGACGGCGATTGCGGCAGGAACGGGCATGAAGGAGCCTCCGAGGGGAATTGGGTGTTCAAAATACGTTTAGACAGGGATACACGATGGGACAGGGAGAGGTCAAACGGGGAACGCCTGCTTGCAGCGGCCAGCTTTAAGCTTGTCTATAACGAGTCGAAAGGAAGCGATGCAAAAGGTACAGGCGCCAGGATCGGGACGCCTGTGCGGAGGATTCCGCCAAACACCGCAACTTACGCCCTGCTGAGGTAAGCGCCTTCGCTGGTGTCGACGCGGATTTTTTCGCCTTCGTTGATGAAGGCGGGCACCTGGACCACGAGGCCGGTTTCGGTCCGGGCGGGCTTGCTGACGCTGGAGGCTGTGGCCGACTTCAGGCCCGGCTCGGTCTCTACGACGGTGAGCTCAACCGCCGCGGGCAGATCGATGCCCACGGCCTGGCCGTCGTGGTAGCTGACCTTGATTTGCAGGTTGGGCGTCAGGTACTCGATGGCGTCGCCCAGCGTGGAGCCCTTGAGCACGGTCTGCTCGTAGTCCACGGGATTCATGAAGTAGTAGTCGTCGCCGTCGTTGTAGAGGAAATTCATGGCGACCTCGTCCACCACCACTTTCTCAATGGCGTCGGCGGAGCGGAAGCGGTGCTCGAACATGGCCCCGGACTTGAGGTTGCGCAGCTTGGCCTGGATGAAGGCGCGCAGGTTGCCCGGCGTGCGGTGCTCCACTTTGAAGACCAGGTGCAGTTGCTCGTTGTGCTTGATGATCATGCCGGGACGCAGTTGAGTGGCGGGAATCGCCATGGAAGTTGAAGCTCCTTGCTCTTGTTGCGGACGTACCGCGGAAGATTTTGGCCTTGGCCTGTCTATTCATTGTAGCGTAGCGGCGGTACGCTTACCTCTGGCTCGCCTCGCCGGCAGCTACTCTGCGATTGAACTCGGCAGACTTGTTTCGCGGCACGCTGAGCGACTGCCACTGGCCGCATGCGAAGTGTTTTGCAAGCAGAACGATCTGGCCCACATGATGTGAGTACTTTGCTGTTGTTCCACCTCCATCTCATCGGCTACCATTGCCCTCGAATTGCTGGCGGGATTTCGCCCGCCTTTGGAGCCCATCGATGCGCCGTTCCCGTTTCGTTGTTTCCATTTCGTTCTTCGTTGTCTTGCTCAGCGCTGCCACGCTTGATTCCACCGGCCTGCAGGCTCAAAACGCCGTACAGACCGCCGCTGCCGTGCCGGCCAATGCGCCCTACAAAGATGCGAGCCTGCCGGCAGAGAAGCGCGTTGCAGACCTGCTGAGCCGCATGACGCTTGAGGAGAAGGCGGCCATGCTGTCGGGTTCGGGGTGGATGGAGTCGGCTCCCATTGAGAGGCTTGGGATTCCGGCCATCAAGATGGCGGACGGGCCGATGGGGGTGCGGTCGTGGGCGGGCAGCTCGGCCATCACGAGCCTTCCCGGCGCGCCGCCCAAAGTGCTGGCGACGTCGTTTCCCGCGGGCGTGGCCACGGCCGCTACCTGGGACACCGATCTCGTCCAGCGGGAGGGCCAGGCCATTGGTCAGGAGGTAAAGGCGCTGGGCCGGGACATGATTCTGGGCCCCACGGTGAACATCAACCGCGTGCCTTTGTGGGGGCGCAACTTTGAGGGCTACGGCGAGGACCCGTACCTGGCCGCGCAGCTGGGCGTGGCCTACATTCGCGGAGTGCAGGGCGAGGGCGTCATTCCTGCGATCAAGCACTTTGACGCAAATAATGAGGAGTTCGAGCGACACCGCATCGACGAGCAGATCGACGAACGGACGCTGCACGAGATCTATCTGCCCGCTTTCAAGGCCGCGGTGCAGGACGCCGGCGTGTGGAGCGTGATGTCGGCTTACAACAAGGTCAACGGCGTCCATTGCGCCGAGAGTGTGCCGCTGCTGCGCGACATTTTGCAAAAAGAGTTCGGCTTCAAGGGCTTTGTCGTCTCCGACTGGGGCAGCACCTACTCGACGGCTGCGACGGTGAACGCGGGGATGGACCTGGAGATGCCGGGCGGGCCGCCGATGCGGGCCTGGCTGGCCAACCCTCGCATGCAGAGTTCAGGAAACGGCGCGGGCTGGCTGACGGCGGATAAAGTGCTGGCCGAAGTGAAGGCCGGGCATATCACCGAGGCCACGCTGGACGACAACGTGGGACGGATTCTGCGCGTGATCTTTGTCAGCGGGCTCTTCGACCATCCGCACACGGGCGGCGGCGAAGTAGACACGCCGGCTCAGCGGGCAGTGGCCCTGCAAGGCGCGACGGAGGGGATTGTGCTGCTGAAAAACGCCGCTTCCCTGTTGCCGCTGGATGCCAAAAAGATTCATTCGATCGCCGTGATCGGGTCCAACGCGGCAACGGCCCGCACCGGCGGAGGCGGCAGCTCGCTGGTGCGGCCTGCGTACGCAATCGCGCCCCTGGATGGGATTCGCGAACGGGCCGGGAACGGGATCGCGGTAAAGTTTGCGCTGGGCGTGGGGATGGATGGAGAAGATCCGGCGGTGGACACGCCGGCGGTCCGCGCCGGCCTGCTGAAAGAGGCAACGGACCTGGCCGCCCACGCCGATGTGGCCGTGGTCGTGGTGGGACGCTACCCGAAGCTGGAAGGCGAGGGCTTCGATGTGGCGACGATGGATCTGCCGGCCGGCCAGGATGAGCTGATTCAGGCCGTCGAGCAGGCCAATCCCCGCACCATCGTTGTTTTGAACACCGGCGACCCGGTCACCATGACCAAGTGGATCGGCCAGACGCTGGCGCTTTTGGATATGTGGTACAGCGGCCAGGAAGGCGGCCATGCGCTGGCCTCGATTCTCTTTGGCGACGCCAATCCCTCGGGCAAGCTGCCGGTCTCGTTCCCCAAGAAGTGGGAAGATTCGCCGGCCTACGGCCACTATCCCGGCGAGAATCTCAAGGTGAATTATGCCGAGGGAATTTATGTCGGCTACCGCTACTTCGACACGAAGAATGTTGAGCCGTTGTTTCCGTTTGGCTTCGGGCTGAGTTACACGAAATTCGAGTACAGCGGGCTGACGGTGACGCCTTACATCAGCGCGGGGAAGGCGGGTCTCACCGGAGCCGTGGTCAGCCTCAAGGTGCGCAACGCCGGCTCGCGCGCAGGAGCGGAGGTGGTCGAGCTTTACGTGCACGACGGCCACTCGAAGATCGACCGGCCGGCGCATGAGCTGAAGGGATTCAAGCGCGTCGAGCTGAAGCCGGGCGAGACGCAGACCGTTGCCTTTACGCTGGGCCGCGGGGCGCTCTCGTACTGGAGCCCGGAGAAGAAGGCCTGGACAGCCGATCCCGGCACATTCGAGATTCAGCTGGGAGCTTCCTCGCGCGACATCCGCCTGCGCGCGCCGCTGGCGCTGACGAAGTAATCCTGTTACCGCGCGGGTTCGTAGGGTTCGATGCGCAGCATGTCCGACAGAATTCCCCGCTCCTCGGGGCTGAAGACGCCCTGGTAGCGGGCGGAGTTGAGCACCATCTGGCGCTGATTCAGGGGAACCGAGCGCAGGTCGCGGAAGGCGCTCCCCATCACAGCCCGGCGGTCCGCCGGCAGAGCGTTCAGGCGGCGCGCGGAGAAGTTAACCTGCAACTGTTCCTGGGGCGACAGGCGTTCGATCATCTCGGCGCGGGCCAGCCGGCGCTGCCGCTGCTCCTCGGGCATCTGGTTCACCTGGTGCAGTTGCCGCACCACGCGCTGCTGGTCGGCGGGGTTGAGGTGCTTGAAGCTGGGGTCGTTGCGCAGCATCCGCTCCTGCTCCTGTGCGGGAAGATTGCGGTGCTGATTGAGCCAGTCGCCCAGATGTCCCGGAGGGGAATAACTGGAAGAGGCATTGCCGGGATACGCGGGCCGTTGATAGCCCTGACCCTGATAGGGAGAACCTGGATAAGCGGGACGCGGCGCAACCGTGGGATAGCCGGGCGCCGGACGCGGCGCCGCATTTACTTGCGGCCGGCTCTGGGGTTGCGGAGCAGGCCGGCCCTGGTACTGGGGTCTATTCGGCTGAGGCGGGGCGGACTGAGGCCGGGGTGCGGAAGCGTGTGCGGCCGGCGCGGGCGCGGAATGAGGCGCAGGCGCGCTCGCATGCTGGCCGCGAGCCCAGGCCGTAGGCACGCACAGAACCGCAATAACCGCAGCCAAAGCCGCGTTGCGCATGCGTCCCGGATTGTATCCCCCGCTCACAGTGTCTCCCGGCTCTCGCCTCACCCCAGCGATGAAAACCCCGCGGCGGTGGGCTAGGAACCCCGCCGCCGCACTCCGCCAACAATCTACAGTTAGTCCCCGTTTTCGTCGGTTGTGGACATCGCCTCCAACTGATCGAGCAATTGGGCGTTGTTATCCAGCGTTTGCAAATCGTGCACCACGGCGGCTTGTGGTGCAGTCGTGGCCGACTGGTCCCAGTCGGTGATGCCCAGGTATGCTCCGCCGCCGAGCAGCAACACCACGGTCAGCGCCATGGCCGCCAGCGGACGAACATGCATCGCCGGCCCGTAAGTGAGGCTAGCGCGCAGCCGGGCAACCCAGCTTGCAGGCCAGTTGGCCGGAGCAGCCTCGCGCTCCTCCCGCATACGCGCGTCCAGCCGGCTTAAAAAGTAGGGGCTCGGCTCCGGACCCTCCCAGGTATCCAGCAGGGCCATGGTCGCGCGCAGCTCCGCCAGTTCGTTGCGGCAGCGGTCGCACTCCGCCACATGAGCCTGAACTTTGGCAGGCGCCGCGTCCGGATCGAGCAGCAGGTCCGCCAGCTTCGATTCCATTCCCGTGCAATTGTTCTTCACGTGTTCCTTGGGCATCCGTTCCATGGTTACCACCCCACTCCCCGCCGGTCGAATCCGGCGTCTTTCCACTTACACAAAATCCTTCAACCTGTCCCGCAGCGTCTGGTAGGCGCGGAACAGCAGCGACTTGGTCGCCGACTCGCTCAACTTGAGTACCTCCCCGATCTCCCGGTAATCCATCCCCTGGTACTTGTGCATGAGCACCGCCATCCGCTGGCGTTCGGGCAGGGCCATCACGTGTTTGCGTATGGCTGCCATCCGTTCATCGCGCATCAGCCGCTGCTCCGCCGAGGGTTCATCGCCGGCCACGTCCGGCGTGGCGCCGGTTTTCTCATCCGGAGCGTCCAGATAGAGGGTCTGCGTCGCCCGCTCGCGCCGGTTGTCGCGCACGTGGTTCACCGCCAGGTTGGTTGCGATCCGGTAAAGCCAGGTGGTGAACTTGGCCTCGGCCCGATAGCTCTGGCGCGAACGGTAGACGCGCAGAAACACCTCCTGCGCCAACTCTTCGGCAATGGCCTGGTTGCGAACCATGCGGAAGAGAAAGTGAATCATCGGCCAGTGGTATTTTTCCACCAGATAATTGAAGCCGGATTCGTCGCCCGCGGCTACGCGCAGCATGATGGCTGCGTCGCCGGCAGGTTCCTGGCCCGCATGCGAACCCGCATTCGTCTCCGCTCTTGAGTCCGGCCGCGGAGCCGCGCCCGTTCCCAGAACCGGGTTGTCCAGGACAAGGGTCGCCATATCTTCTTGAACCCCATCCCCGCCGGAAGGTTGCGCCCCATGTGCGATTTCACACGCGGTTTCAGGGATGGAATCTCCGCTTGTGCCACCGTCCAGGCGCTCGCCGGGCCGGGAGCCGGAGGGCCGGATCGAGGACTGGGCCAGGGAGGACGGAAAACCCGAGCCGCCGAAGCCTGCGCCGGCCAGGGCCGGACTCGACCGGGCCGGACTGGACAGGGCCGGATTGGACAGACCAAGGTCAAGGCCGAGGCGGCCGAGGCCTGGAACAGGACGCAAAGCCGACTCCCCGCCGGGGGGAAAACCGGTTGCGTGGCGGATCGATCTGGCTCCAAAGCGCATGGGCGGATTCGCGCGGGCTGGACTGGTCCAAAGGCAGCCCCCGAGGGAATGCGAGGGTTGGCCTTGAAAGCGCCGCTGGTGTTACTCTAACCTAGAGTTTGTCATGAATTATAGGGCGGCCCTATAGTTCATGACAGACTCTGTGGTATGCCCCGCTGGCGCGCACTTCGCCAGCCTTCTTTGGGGCGGTTAGCTCAGTCGGTTAGAGCGCCTGCTTCACACGCAGGAGGTCGCAGGTTCGAGTCCCGCACCGCCCACCATAAACCCTTCTAAATCCAATCAATCCACAAGCGTACCCGAGGTCAGTCCTCCGAACGGGTAAAATCCAGAAGTGCAAGATTCGCAAGTTCAAGATCGTGGCGCGGGAGTTGCAAAAAGTGGCGAACGCGGCAACGGCCTGATTCCGGTCTGCAATCGCTTTTCTGGGCATTTGGCCGAAGATTCGAGGCTGTTGCAATGAAGAAACTTACCCTGCTTCTCGCTCTTGCGATGCTGTTGCACGCGGCCTGCGGCGCGTCCGGTGGCGCGCCGAAGAAGACCGTGCGCCTGGCGGTCTGCCAGATTCTGGTCATCGACAGCGACCGGGAGGGCAACTTCCGGCGCATCGAATACGCGCTGGACCAGGCCGAGGCGCAACACACCGATATCGCCCTGTTTCCCGAGTCGTCAATTCTGGGCTGGGAGAATCCCGAGGCGCACCGGCTCGCCGCGCCGATTCCAGGCAAAGACAGCGACCGGATCGCGGAGTTGGCCCGGAAGCACAAGCTGATGATCGCCATCGGCCTCGACGAGAAGGACGGCGACCGGCTCTACGACTCGGCCATCCTTGTGGATAAGTCGGGAAAACTCCTGTGGAAGCACCGCAAGATCAACGTGCTGCCCGAGCTGATGACTCCGCCGTACTCGCAAGGCCGGCCGGAGGACATCGGGGTGGTGGATACGGAGTTTGGCCGCATTGCCGTTTTGATCTGCGCGGATACCTTTACGGATGCTTACCTGGAGCGCCTGAAAGCGCTCAAGCCGGATCTGATGCTGGTGCCTTACGGCTGGGCTGCTCCGAAGGAAGAATGGCCGGGGCATTCCAAGCTGCTTGAAGAGCTGGTGAAGCGGCGGGCGGCGGAGGTGCGCTGCCCGATGGCGGGCGTCGATCTGGTAGGCGAGATGACCCACGGGCCATGGCAGGGACAGACTTATGGCGGGTCGAGCTTTGTGGCCGACGGCAAGGGAAACATCCTGCTGACGGCGCGCGACCGGGATACGGATCTGCGGGTGATCGAGCTTGCGGTGGGGTCAGACGCAAAATAAGAAAACCGCCCTTACCTGCGCCCACGCCGCGACAAGAATTACCCGGCCAGTAGAAAAAACGCTTCTCCCGCGGTGATGCGGACAAGTTCAGTGTGCAGCAGCTTCGGCCCCGCTCTAGCTCCTCCCGCCTGTGCGCCTGGCCGCGTCGATCTGCTTGCCGTAGCGTCCGCGGAAGGCGTTCCAGCGGATGACGGCGATCTCCTCCAGCATCTTCATCCCGTCCCTGAGGTAGCTCATGCGGGTGCGCTCGTCGTGTGCCCAGCTTACCGGCACCTCGACAACGCGGTAGCCGCGCTGGAGGGCGATAAACAAAACCTCCGGGTCGAAGCCCCAGCGCTCGATGGTCTGGAGCCGGAAAACGGTCTGGGCGGCGGCGCGGGTGAAGGCCTTCAGGCCGCACTGGGTATCGGCAAAGGGCAGGCCCATGACGATGCGGGTGACGGCGTTGAAGCATCGGCCGAAAAACTGCCGGTAGAGCGGCTGCCGTTGTGTCTGGCGGCCGCTCTCCAGCCAGCGGGAGCCGATGGCGATGTCCGCGCCCTGGGCGATGGCGGCAAACAACCGTTCCGCTTCCTCGATGGGCGCCGAGAGGTCGGAGTCGGTGAACATGACCACCTCGCCCAGGGCCTGCAGCATTCCGGAGCGCACGCTGTAGCCCTTGCCGCGGTTGCCGGGATTCTCGATCAGGCGGACCTCGGGCGCATGGCGGGCGAACTCCCGGACCACTTCGGCCGTCGCGTCCCGCGAGCCGTCGTTGACCACGATGACCTCCGCGGCCCAATCGTGCGCGCGGACGCAACTCACCACCGACTGGAGCGTCGCGGGAATGCGGGCGCTCTCGTTGAAGGCCGGAATGACGATGCTGTATTGCGGATGCTGCGTCACGGGAACAACCACCGCCTGCCAGGCTCCGGCATGGGCCGGGTTTGAACGCCGGGCTTGATTCCGGGGCAAAGACTCTGGACATCATAACGCCGCCGGGCGCAGTTGACCCATTCCATCTCCGCCGGGCGGGTTTTACCGCCAACCTGCTGGCGCCAGAAGGCTCAATTCCACAAGAAAGGCTTCTTTTTCACACTCTTATGGGCGGAATCCGGTTATGCTGTGAGTGGAGGCATACAGGATATGACAAAGGCAGACCTGGTGGAAAAGGTGACCCGCTTGGGCGATCTGACTCGCCGCGACGGGGAGGTCATCGTTGAGACCATCTTCGGGTCCGTGATCGGGGCGCTGCAGAGCGGGGACAAAATTGAGATTCGCGGTTTCGGGTCTTTTCGCATCCGCCAGCGCAACCCCCGCATCGGACGCAACCCGAAGACTGGAGCGCGCGTCGAGGTCCCGGCCAAACGCGTGCCCTACTTCAAACCGTCCAAGGAGCTTCGCGACCTGGTGAACCCCGGCGAGGCTGTCAGCGCCTCCTGAGCACGCTCCGTTCAATCGACAATGAAGCATGGCCCTCGCGCCGAAGAGGTTGCGTGGGCCATTTATAGTTCAAGTGCATGAATCTTTCTCCAACGCGGAAGCGCTGGATGCTGTGGATTGCCGCGGGCGTGCTGCTGCGGTTGGTCCTGATCGCGTTTCCCCGTCCATCCGACGATGACACCGGGGTCTACCTGGAGCTGGGACACAACCTGCTGCACCACGGCATCTACGGGATTGCCGATGGAAACGATCTCACTCCAAGTCTCTTTCGCCTGCCTGGGTATCCGCTGTTTCTGGCCACGATTGAACTGTTCTTCGCGGGAATCTTGCCCAACGCCTGGCTGAATGTGGTCTACGTGCTCCAAGCGGCCGCAGACCTGGCTGGAGGACTGCTGCTGGCAGCCTTTGCACGCCGGTTTCTCTCCCACCGCGCGGCAGAGGTGGCGCTGGCGCTGGCCATGCTTTGCCCCTTTACCGCGGCCTACGCGGGCATTGCCATGACCGAGTGCCTGTCGGTCTTTGCGGTTTCGCTAGGCATCTATGCGGCGGGCCGGGCGCTGGCCGCCGCGCAGGCGAGCCGCCGCGATCTCTGGGCTGTGGCGCTGGCCGGGTTCGCCGCGGCGCTGGCCATGTTGCTCAGGCCGGACGGCGCGCTGTTGTTTGCGGCGCTGGCCGCCGGGCTGTTTGCCTATACCGCGCGCAGCCGCACGGCCGGCCATGGAGACTGGCGGGAACTGCGCTGGGGAATCGCGTCTGCCGCGCTCTTCTGCCTTGTGGCTCTCACGCCGCTCGCGCCATGGACCTGGCGCAACTGGACCCGGTTCCACGTCTTTGAGCCGCTGGCTCCCCGCCACGTCAACGATCCCGGCGAACGCGTCAATCTTGGTTTTTACCGCTGGCTGCGCACCTGGTCGGTGGAGTTCGCCTCCACCAGCAACGTCTTCTGGGCTGTGGGCCAGGAGAACATCGATATCGACGACCTGCCGCCGCGCGCCTTCGACTCGCCCCGGCAGCGCGAGCAGACCCGCCTGCTGCTCGATGAGTACAACCGATGGAACGCCATCTCGCCCCAGCTCGACGACCGCTTTGCCGCACTGGCCGCTGAGCGCATCCGCTCCCATCCGCTGCGCTACTACCTCGTGGTTCCTTTGCTGCGCGTAGCGGATATGTTCCTTCGCCCCAGAACCGAGGCTTTCTATCTTGATGTCTACTGGTGGCGCTGGAGCGAGCATCCGGCCGAGACGCTGGCTGCCGTCTTTCTGGGCCTGATCAATCTTGGCTACGTGGGCCTGGCAGCCTGGGCCTTCCTGCGCGGGCGTGTCCCCTGGCCCTGGATGCTGGGCGGCTACCTGCTGCTCCGCTGCCTGCTGCTGGCCACCCTGGAGAACCCCGAGCCGCGCTATACGCTGGAGTGCTTTCCCATCCTGATTGTGGCCGCCGCGGCAGCTATTGCACCGCGGCAAAGAATTGGCAATGAGTCAGTTTCCGAGTAGGCGACGATACAGAAAGAACCTGCACTCCGGAGTAAAATACGAACCGTATGATCTGGAGAGATTGGCTGCGTATGCTTGCTCTGCTTGTACTTTTTCTTGTCGCTAACATTGGATTGCACGCAGAGGAAGGCTGCTCAACGATCCACGGACGGCTGCACTACTACGGTGGAGACGGCCAATTGCGCATTTGGCATATAGGCACTCACCATGAATTCACACCCGATGAGTCCTCATGGGACATGGTTATAGAGTGGCTGAGAGATGGTGTGAAGCCCTCCGAAAAGGAGGACTACGCTGACTCTGCGATCGCCGTTGACTTGTTCGGCGATTTCTATATCTGTCCGACGGAACCCTTTCGCAAAGGGGCAGTGCAACACGCCAAAGTCATAGCGGTCACCCACCGGCGCTACGCCAAGAACTTCTAGTTTTCAGGTCTGGCCGCGAACGCAGGTGATTCTGGCCGCATCACCGGCAAACCGAAAATTGGCCCAGACTCGGTTCATGAAAAGGGTGTCGAATCGCCCTAACGCGGCCGGATCCCGATGACGCTCAACATGCGTCCGGCGTGGCCGCGTGAGGCGCGATGGGAGAAGAACAGATCCGGCTGGCAGCTTGTGCAACCGCCCACCAATTTGATTGACCGGGGCTTGATGCCCGCCAAGAGCAACTGGCGGCGGTTGGCCTCGATGAGGTCCAGATGCAGGCTGGGTCCGATGGGCGAATGGCCGGGCGCGCGCTGGGTAAGAAACAGCATGGGGTACTTGGTCCGCACCGCGTCCGACGAGTAGACCTCGCGGAAGAGTTCGCGGGCGTAGACAAACTGGGACTCGAACTCCGAGAGCGTCTCTTCGCCCACGGCGTAGCAGCAAGCGCCGATGCCGGGGCCGATGGCGGCGATCAAATCCTCCGGCCGTGAGCCGAATTCGAGCCGCATCCGGCCAATGCCGGACTCCACAATCCGCTTCGCCGTGCCCCGCCAGCCGGCATGGAAGGCGGCCACTGCGCGCCGCTTGCGGTCGGCCACCAGCACCGGAATGCAGTCGGCGGTCTGGATCCCCAGCAGCAGGCCCGGCTCGCCGGTCATCAGGCCGTCGCCCTTGCACCCCAGCGACGACGACCTGTCGCCGGGGACCCCGCCTTTCAATGGTTGTTCGCGATCAGCGTCCGCGGCGCTTGCGAGGACGACCCGGCTGGAATGAATCTGGCGGAGGGTGAGCAGCGGCGTGGCCGGGTCTCCGGTGACCGCCTCGGCCAGAAGCCGGCGGTTCCGGGCCACCGCTTCCCTGCTGTCGGCGGCCGTAAAGCCAAGATTCAACTCGCCCGGCGCACCCTCAGCGCACCAGGCCCGGCTGGAACCGCCTTGGCGCGTGCTGAAACCGTGCCAGAGCCAGTGGTTTTTCTCCCAGCCGGGAACCGCCAGCCACTGTACGCCATTCGGGGCCACGCGTGGAACTGGCGCGGCCTGCGACAACTCTTCCGGTGTCGCGCGCTCAAAGCTCACGCGGCGGGTAACGCCTGCCTTACTACCGCGCAGGCTGCGCGCCAGGCCCGCCTTTTGAAACAGAGCGTCGATGGCCCTGAATTCCGGGCCGGGATGAGGGTTTGGGATGGAAGATCGGGGCATCTGGCTTCAATTCCGGCTCTGATTCCGACTTTGATTCCAACTTGATTTTATCCGGGGGCGGATTCCGGCGGAGGCAAGGCTCAAGATTCGCGCTCCAACGAGCGGATGGGCCTGCCTTCCGGCAGGCCCGCTCGAGAGGCGTTTTTGGGAGGGGGGCCAGGGGGGATTGAGGGAAGAGATCCGTGATGGACCTTCAAAAAGGAATGGCTACCTTTCTTGGAAGGGACGCGTTTCGGGGAAGCCTCTGCTTGTTATATGAATAGATGCAGGAAGTGGAAAAAGGTTGCGTCGCCGGAAGCGGTTGCGGTGGAAATCGATGGCCGGCCCACGATTCCTGCCTAGTAGAGCTTTTCCTGCCCAAGGGAGCCTTCGACTTCCAAAAACACTGGTCAGCAAAATCAACTTCGTTGCACTTGGAACTTGAAGCGCCCTGTCTCCATCCAGGTCTTTTGCGACAAACTGGGTTCCCGCGGCGTTCGTCTGCAAGTCTTCTCAGGCGGAATGCGTTTCAGGCCGCGCTCCCTTCTCGATAAAGTAGGTAATCAGCCCGGCGGGCAGGAAGCGGACGAGCAGAGCGGTGAACTTGCCGCCGAAGTAGGGGATCATGGTCCGTTGGCCGCGAGCCAGGGCGGCGACCCCCAGACGGGCCACCTCTTCGGCTGACTGCGCACTTCCGCCGCGCCTGCGTCCGCGGGAACGGGCCACCTGGGAAAACTCGCTCTCCGTGGGTCCCGGGCAGAGGGCTGTCACCTTGATGCCGAAACGGGCCACCTCCCCGGCCAGCCCCAGCGCGAAGGTGCGGTCGAAGGCCTTGGTGGCCGCGTAGGTCGATAAGTAGGGCATCGGCACGTAAGCAGCCAGCGACGCCACCACCATCACCCAGCCCCGTCGCCGCTCGACCATGCGCGGGACAAAGAGCCGGGTCAGGCGCGCCACGGCCTCGCAGTTGACGCGGACCTGGCTCATTTCCTGGGCCGTCTCGCTCTCGGCAAAGCTCCCGAACTGACCCAGGCCGGCGTTGTTGACGAGAATGTCTACGGCGATGCCGGCGCCTTCTGTGGAATCGTAAATCCGCTGCGGCGCGGCAGGATCGTTCAGGTCCGCTGGGACGATGCGCACTTCTGTTCCTCTGGCTGTTAGCTCGGCTGCCAGGGCCTCCAGCCGGTCTTTGCGGCGCGCCGTGAGGATAAGTTTGGCGCCGTGCCTTGCAAGCTCCCGCGCCAACGCCGCGCCGATTCCCGCGCTGGCCCCGGTGACCAGCGCCCATTTTCCGCTGAAGTCCTGTGTGTTTGCCATCACGTCCATCATAAGTGAGAGGCGATAAGCGACTGGCAGCCTTTTCCTTGTTCCCTGCTCCCTCGCTTCATCCGGCTAGAAGAATCCATGGGTATTGAAATGCGGTCCATACTTCTTGTCGGAGCCCCGGATGTGCGTGAGCAGCCAATCGCGCAGGAATCTCATCAGCTCCAGGTCGAGCATAACGGCGGGCGCGCTCTTGAAACGCGTTTGCAGGTTCGAGATCCGGCTGACGAAGTTCTCGTGTTCCATCTTGTGCGTGGCCGCGCCCAGGTAGTTGGTCTTCAGGAAAAACTCCTCTTCCCGCGCGAAGTGAAACCTGGTGTACTCCATCAATTGGCCGAGAACGGCTCTGAGTATCTCCCTATCGTGGCCTGCCATGATCCCATAGTGCAGTTGGTTGATGATACCGATCAGCTTCTTGTGATCGTCGTCCATCACCGCGACGCCTACGCTCAAATCGTTTGTCCAGGTCATGAAGTCCATTTGAAGTTCAGCCCTTCCCGAACATCGCTCGCATCTCTGCTAATTATCTCCGTTTGTGCAGCCAGCGACTCCACTGGCGATCGGATGCGCCGCGGAATTCTTTGCAGCCGGCTTCGGGCATGGTTCACACTGCCTGCGCGTCCAGGAACCCGCCTTCAAACTCCTCATTCAACCACAGACTAAACGCTTCAAACTCCTCATCGCGGCCGAGGAAGTCGCGCACCATCTGCCGGCCGGGCTTGGAGCC